>Ga0256840_1003742_pt1 | contig 12014 bp, 10 predicted proteins | sample 355202metaG_FD_185969 | JGI IMG/M metagenome (GOLD analysis project Ga0256840, IMG submission 185969) | Hydrothermal vent microbial communities from Mid Atlantic Ridge, Atlantic Ocean - 355-202 | ecosystem: Environmental > Aquatic > Marine > Hydrothermal vents | place: Atlantic Ocean: Mid...
ATTGATACAAAAGAAGGTGTTTGGGTGCCGAGTTAATCCACTCTTCGCCCCGCATTACATGCGTTATTTTCATGAGATGGTCATCGACGACATTAGCAAGATGGTAGGTCGGAAGACCGTCAGATTTCATAAGCACCTGCATATCGACCGTGCTCCATTCAAATTCGATGGGGTCGCGGAAATGATCTTCGACGATGCAAGTCCCTTCGCGCGGTACCTCCAAGCGAACGACAAAACTTTCGTTTTTTGATCGTTCGATGGAATCTTCTTTTGAAGTCGAGAGACAATGACCATCATAACCCAAGAAAGCTTTTTCTTCGCGCTGTTGTTTTCGAAGGTTAGACAAACGCTCAGCGGTGCAAAAGCATCGAAAGGCATGTCCTTTTTCAATAAGAATCTCGCAGTGTTTTTTGTAAATCTGGGAACGTTCCGATTGTCGGTAAGGACCATAAGGTCCACCCACATCGGGACCTTCAGCCCAAGAAAGCCCCATCCATTTTAAAGAAGATAGGATGCTTTCTTCGGACGCTTTTGTGCTTCTCACTTGGTCTGTATCTTCAATCCTCAGAATAAATTCGCCGCCCATTTTCTGAGCCAAACAATAATTAAAAAGAGCGATATATCCTGTGCCTACATGGGGGTCACCGGTGGGAGAGGGAGCTATTCGAGTGCGCATTCTAGTATACCTTCGTGGAACTAACTCTTCTCGAATTAGAATAAAATTCCTCATCGTGCAATGTATGGATCTCTTTTGATTGGAATTAATCTACTTAATTTTGTTTTTTTCGGCTGGGTTTATGTGTGAAAAAGGTGGGGTCAAAAGCGTGGAAAAATGGGGAAGAATCTGTGGAATAGGTTTTTCACAAAGAGTCTATAAATTTGTCTGCGTTTTTCCCCAATTCTTTTCCACTTTTGGGATCTTGAAAATAGCGTAGATCTATCGCGCTTTTCTCTCTTTTCCACAAATACACAGACACTACTATTATTATTAAATATAAATAAAAACTTCTTTTATCTTAATTATATAAGATAGATTGTGGGTTAATCAAAGGATTGAACAAAGTTACGTTTGACTCTTGCAAAGCGCATTCAGCTATGGTGTTTTGTCAGCACTGAACATTTAATAATGAGTCTAAAATGAAATTTCGAATATCGCGAGAAGCTTTCACCAATGAACTTGGAAAATTACAGGGCGTGGTGAGTCAACGCAGTACGTTGGCGATTTTGTCCAACACTTTACTGGAAGTCGAAGGCGATCGTTTGAAATTGGACGCCACAGATTTGGATATCTCGGTGTCGACCTCTTGTGCTTGCGAGGTTGAGCAGAGCGGAAAGGTTACGCTTCAAGCCAAAGGTCTTTACGATATCGTGAACAATTTGGAAGATGAATTTGTAACGATTCAGGTTGAGGACAATTACTGGGCGCGTTTGGATGCTGGTTCGGTATCCTGTAGAATCGTGGGTACACACCCTGATGATTTCCCACAAATTCTCGATACGAGCGATATCAAAATGTACCCCATCGCAACGGATGTGCTTTTGGATATGATCGACAAAACGCTTTTTAGTGTTTCAACCGATGATGCGCGTCCCAATATTACCGGTGCGTTTTTTCAATTCACAGAAAATAATTCCTTATTGATGGTCTCAACAGATGGTCATCGATTGTCAAAAATTGAGACCAAGCCCGAGAACTTCGATGCATCCTCGGTTCCAGAGGCGCTTAAGAAAGGCATCATTGTTCCTCGAAAGGGATTGGTTGAACTCAAGCGGAATGTTTCTTCAAAAGATCAAGAGCTTTCCTTTGGCGTTAAACAAAATAACATTATTTTTAAACAAGGGCCGATGTCACTTTCAATTCGTCTCATTGACGGGGGATTCCCCGATTTAGAGAAAGTGATGCCAAAAGACTCGGAAAGTAAGGCTTTTATCGCCAAAGATGCCTTTGTTAGTGCGTTGAAATTTGTGTCACTTTTTTCTAGTCCTAAAACCAATAATGTGCGTTTGACTTTGGGTGTTTTGGACGAAGACGGAGAGACGATTCGGCCGGAACTTGAACTTTACGCGACCGATCCCGATCGTGGAGAAGGGCGTAAAATCGTGCCGGTACAGTACTCCGGTCCTACCGTGAAAGCGGGATACAATTATAAGTACATCCAAGATGTGCTTGGGGTGTTGGACGGTGATGAAGTATCATTAGAAATTATTGACACCCTTTCGCCGACCTTGATCCGCGACGTAGCCATGGAAGAGGCTATTTATATCGTTATGCCTATGCGCGTCTGACTTAGGTTTTCACATGCTGATCGAAGGGCTTCGCATTCGCGACTTTCGTAATATCGAGAAGGCTTTTATTGAGCCTCATCATCGTTTTAATGTTTTTTGGGGACTGAATGGACAAGGTAAAACAAATATCTTGGAGGCGATTTATCTCTTAAGTGCGGTGAAAAGTTTCCGTCCTCAGACCAATAATGATCTCATTCGTTTTCATTCTTTGAACGCTCAACTGGAAGCTAAAGTCGATCGGGGAGGGTCGGAAAGAATTGTCCGTCTAGAAATCCATAGTAAGGGTAAGGCCGTCTTTTTGAACGATCAAAAAGTAAAGAATCTTCGTGATTTTTTTGGATCGATTAACGTGGTCATGTTTGGACCTGAAGATGTTCGGCTCCTAAAAGGAGGGCCCTCGGCGAGGAGAAAATTTATTGATCGCGCCATTTTTAACGCCTTTCCGGGTTTCGCTTTTGTGAGCCAGCAATACGAGGAAGTCCTAAAACAACGTAATGCGCTTCTGAAAAAAGAAGCCAAGATCGATCCGATTCTACTTTCAACCTATAATGATCAATTCGTTGAATTTGGAAGTGAAATCGTCTTTCGAAGACTTACCTTTCTTGAAACCTTTATACCCACTCTTCAGTCCACCTTTGAGGATATCTTTGACGCCTCTTTTACGGCCCATATGGAGTATAGCTCTCAATGGCTCGGTGAGGCGAAAACACAGAAGGATATTGCAGATCACTTGGACCGTGCCTTGGAGAATAGTGTAGCCGAAGAAAGGAGCCGACGTTTTACTGTTGTCGGACCTCATCGCGACGATCTTTCAACCCAGTTGAATGGGAAAAGTTTGAAAGCCTTCGGGAGTCAAGGTCAACATCGAGGATTTGTACTAGCAATGAAAATCGCTGAGATTAAGTATCTCAAAGAGCGCTATCATTTTTCGCCGATTCTTCTATTGGATGATGTCTCGAGCGAACTTGACCGGAGCCGCAACCAATTTTTATTCGAATTCATTCGCCATGAAATGGATGGGCAGGTTTTCATTACCACAACCCATCGGGACTATATCCTGTTGGATGAGGATCTTCGTTATTGGGAAATTGACGGGGGTCAGATCAAGCCCGATTAGATCCGGGCCCTAAGAGTGGTAAGAGAGTTACGATTAAAGCCCCATAAAAGGGCATCATCGGAATTCTATATCGGGAAAGGGTTCCCAGATTAGTCGTTGCTAAACCAACGCCTGTTCCAAAAGAAATCACGAAAATGAGGCAAAAAATCAAAGTGGGCGAGGAAGCGATAAGTTTTAAAATCTCACGCGGTCCTCTTTTATAGAAAGTGATTAACAAACATAGCAATAATGCGGACGTTTCGCTGGAATTTATCGCAGAGAGAAAGTTATGGACTTCAAAAAAGAAGGGGCGAAAAAGAGATGAAATCAATGCCAAAGGTGTTCCTAAGATTTGACCACTCAAAGATTTGTCCATCGGATCGATAAGTTGATAGGATGAGCCGCCCTGGATTCGTGTTCCATATCCTTGGAGGGTCATCGTGGATTGGATAATTTGATCGGGTGCATATCGTGGAAAAAGTATGCCCAGACCAACGATTCCTCCGACGGCAACCAGAATTCCGATAATGATATAAATTGGTTTTGAAAGAAAGGAGGCCTCTTTTACCATGGCTTTACGCCAAAAAAGCCATGACCCGAACGCGAGTGAGAAGGGGAAAAGAATGTAGGCTTTGGAGATACCGACCAACAACGCTCCAAATAAGATAAAGGGAATTGCGACGAGATATCGTTTGTTTACCCAACGGTATGCGCCGTAAAAAAGCCATCCGAGGCCGCAAACCGCAATCGACTCTTTTAGAATACCGGAGGTCCAAAATACGGCCGAGGGAAAAAGCAAACACACGACCATTAATCGGAGTCGGTACGCTTTTGGAAAAACCTGTCGGAAGACGAGATATATTGCGTAGTTTCCCGAAAACGCAATGAGCGAGAAAATAAGTGAAATTGTATGTATGGATTTTCCGAAAATTATGATCAACATCGCAGCGATGGCAGTGATAGCTCCCGTAGAATCGGCGCGATGTGCGATTTCAAAGGGCAGGTCAGCCTCAAGGGTTAATGCAATTTTTAGAAGTTTGAAGAAATTCGCACTATCTTGGACGGCGTAGTCGGCAATATTAGACCCAACACGAAAGAAGGTGAGCATGTCACCATATCCATAATAATCACGTGTAATCCAAACCAAGGCGAAGGTGGCGATAATATGAACGAATAATCCGGTCCACAGAACACCGATTTCGCGGGTTTTTAGCGGAAATTGTGCAATGGCCGTGAACACGATGCCGAATATAATGACGAGAAAAGTAGAAATCATCTGCTCAAATTCCTGGAGAAGCTTGAAAGCGATGAGCGCTTTCGGGTACACTTTTGTGGTTTGATGAATTTGTATACAAAGGATTTCGGAATGAAAAAGATTATTTTTTTACTCATCGTTGGGCTGCTTATTCCAGTCGGTCTTAGTGCTGTACCTAAAGAAGATATGGTTTGGAAGAGTTCAGGGCACAAAAAGAATAAAGCAAAAATCGAAGCCGGGATTGAAAAAGCGATCGATGATATGAACTTCATTACACGTCCGATCGCGCGTAGTAAATTGAACAAAGCCAATATCGCGTTCAAGTCTATAAAGATTAAGTTCGTAGACGGAAAAGTTTCTATCCAGCAAGATTCGAGAACCGCGGTGACCTCACCAATAGATGGTACGAAGGTTAAATGGACGCGTGAAGACGGCGATGTTTTCAAAGTTAGCCAAAAAGTCTCAGAAACCAAAATTACACAAATTTTCCGCGGCGAAAGTGGTAAAAAGACGATGATTTACAAATTCAATAAGGATTTTTCTGTGATGTGGGTTTCGGTACGCGTGGATAGTCCAAAATTACCCGAGGCTGTTATTTATACCATGAAGTATAAACGATAATCGTTTCCTGTTTGAGATTTTTGAAGTATCAAGTCAGTTCAATATTTGAAGGATTGACACCATGTCCACGAAAATCGAAGCCTATTTGGAAGAAAATAGCGAACGCTTTCTTGAAGAGCTTTTTTCATTTCTACGCATCCCCTCCATATCGACAAATAGCGAAAATAAAAGCGATGTAAATCGTTGCGCGCAATGGTTGTTTGATCATTTAAAGGGCATTGCGATTTCGGAATTGGAAATCCACGAGACCGCGGGACATCCAATACTCTACGCGGAATATCTAGTGGACGAAAACAAACCCACGATTCTGCTTTATGGACACTACGATGTTCAGCCTCCAGAACCGCTTGAATTGTGGGACTCGCCGCCTTTTGAACCAGAGGTGCGAGACGGAAAAATATTTGCGCGCGGTGCAACGGACGATAAAGGCCAACTTTTTGCGCACCTTAAAGCGATCGAGGCGCATCTTGCCGTAAACGGAACGCTTCCTGTGAATGTAAAAATGTTGATTGAGGGCGAAGAAGAAGTGGGGTCCCCAAGCCTGGAACCGTGGATTGTTGATAATAAAGAAAAACTATCTTGTGATGCGGTTATTATAAGTGATTCGTCTATGTACGCGCCAGGTATTCCATCGATCATGTATGGTTTACGTGGTTTGGCGTACTTCGAGATCGAGTTACATGGCCCTAGCCACGATCTTCACAGCGGTTTATACGGCGGCGCGGTTCCCAATCCCATCAATATACTTGCGAGTGTGATTGCCAGTTTTCATGATTCAGAGGGTCGTATCGCGATCGAAGGATTTTACGACAACGTTCGCGAATTGTCTACCGCTGAGCAAGATGAATGGGCTCGTCTTCCCTTCGCGGATGATGCGTTTTTGAGAGAGACGGGCGCCAAAGGTTTGGAAGGGGAGACGGGATTCTCAACTTTAGAGAGGGTCTGGGCGCGTCCAACGCTTGATTGCAATGGTATCATCGGCGGTTTTACAGGAGATGGTGCTAAGACCGTATTACCAGCTAAAGCAAAAGCAAAATTCTCTTGTCGTTTGGTTCCGGACCAAGATCCCAAAATCATTGAAGATTTAGTATTGGCTCATCTCGCGAAAGTCTGCCCATCTTCCGTCAGATACGAGGTTGAATTGCACCATGGTGGCAAGCCCGTCATTACTGGAAAAGAGGGTATCGCCGTTGATGCCGCCAAAAAGGCGTTGTCCAAGTCCTGGGGTAGTGAGCCCGTTTTTATTCGAGGTGGTGGTAGTATTCCGGTTGTTGCGACGTTTTGTGAGGTCTTGGAAGTACCTACTGTGCTCATGGGACTGGGTCTCAACGATGATCGCTTACATTCTCCGAACGAAAAATTTGACTTGGAAAATTTTTATAAAGGTATCCACACGAGTGCGTATTTTTGGACCGAAATTTAACATCACGCTCCTACTGTTCATTGTCGTCACGGTATTTTCATCTTGTGAGCGTGAACCAGTAGTGCATCCGCTTACCCAATTTAATTTTACAGGCGGGAAAGATGCGTCCTTTGATATTCACGGTCGCGTTGTATCCGGCCGGCGAGGCCAAAACACCTTCTTCAAGACGGGCGCGGTACCCATTCCTTTTGTTCAGACACAGGAAGGTCCTTTGAACATCAACAGTCTCAAGAGACGGTCTCACTCAGAACATGCGGGCCGAGCCTCCGCGTACTTTCTTCACGCTCGGTCGAAAAACATCTTATCCGCATTAGAACCCAATCGTCATTATTTAGATTTCTCCCTGAGTGCATTGGATCGTAGACGCGCGTTGCGAACAGCGATCGCACAATTTCCCGAACAAGCCGATTTTGAGAGCGACGGTCATACTATGGCGCTTTTTGTTGAATCGGAAATAACCGGCAAGGTGAAAGGCGCTGTTCTTTACACGCGTCGGTCGCCGATAGCGCGACGGCTTGATGAAATCGTGAAAGCGCATGGGCGAGGTCCTCTACGATATCCCATGGTTTTTGATTCTAAAAATCTTATTGAGCTCTTTTCTTTTGGTGGTGTTTCACGTGAAACACCATAAGTTCAAAAGGGTTCTACGGCGGTTGTTTCACGTGAAACACGCCGTCCCGGTTCTCGGTCGACCGATGTTTCATGTGAAACGGATTCTTTATGGTATTGGAGGTTTCACGTGAAACAAAGGTCTCGATGGGAAGGCGTTGCCGCTCTCATAGGTTTTGTCGGCGTCGGACTCGGAGCGTTCGGCGCACACGCCGTTAAGGGGTTCGTCGAACCGGCAATGTTAGAGGTCTGGAAGACGGCAACCCTCTATCTATTTGTTCACGTGTTTGCGGCATTCCAGGCAAACCAGGTTTCACCACGTATTGCGGCAATGTTCTCACTGGGTACACTTGTGTTTTCGGGCTCCTTGTACGCGATGGTAATTACGAATTTGAAAGTTTTAGGCGCGATTACGCCCATTGGTGGCGTGATTTACCTCATTGCCTGGGGTGCACTCGCATACACTTATCTTAGGAAAAGACATGATTGAAATTGGAAGCACTGATCTCACTATGGAAATGGCGGAACGGATCGTATTTTATCGTGAACAGGTGGAGTTGTCCGAACTATCGAAAGCGCTCATTGATCGGGCGTCAGAATACGTAAGAGTACAGGCGGAATCGGGTATTCCGGTATATGGCGTGACCACCGGGTTTGGTGCGAATCGAGACCAGGTGATAGACACCAAAGATGCTCGCCAGTTACAGGAAAAACTGATTCTGAGTCATGCGTGTGGTGTTGGGGATAATCTGTCCACTGAGGCGGTGCGAGCGATGATGCTCTTCCGAATCAACGCCCTAAGTCAGGGTTACTCGGGTATTACGCAGGCGACTTTAGGTATCTTGATCGATATGCTCAATAAAGGTATCCATCCGGTTGTTCCCGAAATTGGGAGTGTAGGGGCAAGCGGTGATCTGTGTCCATTGGCACACATGTGTCTCCCGATCATTGGATTTGGGGACGTTGAATATCTTGGCGAGGTCAGATGCGCGGTGGAAGTGTTTGAAGAAACCGGCGTCAAACAAGCCACCCTCACCTTTAAAGAGGGTCTTGCGCTGTTGAATGGGACACAAGCCCATACCGGTGTAGGTTTCGTAGCCTTGCATAAATTCCGCTCTTTGTTAGATATCGCGGACTTAATCGGATCTATGAGTCTCGAAGCCGTTGCTGGAAGAATGGACGCTTTTGATCCTCGCATTCACGTCGTCCGGCGTAGGACCGGCCAGATCGAAAGTGCGAAGAATGTTCGGGCTAGTCTCGTTGGCAGCGAACTCGCCAATATTTCAAAAGATGTGGGGCTTGAAGGTAAGACGGAATACGTGCAAGATTCTTATTGCTTGCGTTGTCTCCCGCAGGTCCACGGCGCCTGTCGAGATGTTTATCGTTACGTCGAAGGGATCATTCAAACAGAAATGAATGCGGTCACGGACAATCCGATTGTTTTCGTACCGGCTGAGGGCGGGGGTGTTCTTTCCGGCGGGAATTTCCACGGCGAACCCGTCGCAATGGCGTTGGACTATCTAAAAATCGCGATTGCGGAACTTGGTAGTATCTCTGAACGTCGATCGGCCAAATTGACCGACAAAAAATTCTCGGAAGGTCTACCTGCTTTCTTAGTGAAAAGGGTTGGTTTGAACTCCGGCATGATGATTCCGCAGTATGTTGCCGCTGCGCTTGTTACCGACAACAAGACCCGGGGCTTTCCGTCGTCGATGGACTCGATTCCGACAAGCGCGAATATGGAAGATCATGTTTCGATGGGGATGCATTCGGCGAACCATTGCCTCCGGGTTTTGTCGAACGTGAGAAAGATCCTCGCTATCGAATACATGATCGCCGGTCAAGGGTTGGATCTCCGGGAGGGGTACAAGCGGGGTGTAGGTACGGATAAAGCTCTAGATTTATTACGCGAATCGGTCGCTTTCATCGAAGAAGATGATCACCCCTTACACCTAGATATCAACAAAACGGAAAAGCTTCTGGCATCCGGAGCGGTTGCCGAACTTGCTCGTCGGATATTCTATTAAGCCTTGATGTTTCACGTGAAACACACTTAGCAGTAGACTAAATTTGCGGGACAAAAGGCGCTTCACATAATACGTTCGAGATAAGCAAAATCAACTCTTCCCCACGTATGGAACCTTTCAAGAAAAACCCTGCCGCACCTTTTTCCAACATTTGATCACGGTAAGTTTCTTTATCGGACATGAAGACGATCGGCACGTCTGAAAATTGATCGTCGCGCTTCATTGCCGCGATGAGCGTAAAACCGTCAAAATTCGGCATTTCGATATCCGATATAACTAACGAATAGGGCCGCGCATTCAGACGATCTAAAGCCGCCGCCCCATCACTCACGACGTCGATGGGAAGATCCAGATCCGAAAGAATGACTCCGATCGTAGATGCAATGACGCTCTCATCGATCAAGATGCGTTGTTCCAAAGTGCGTTGTGAGGCGGTTGCACTTCGAATAAAAGGATGGACGCCTTCACTTGCTTGTAGAACCGGTTTTCCAGGCGATGTGCCCGTCCTCAGACCCGTCGTTGACCCTCCCTCTATGATCGAGCCCAAAATGGCTAATGATTGAAGGGTGGGAATGCGATCCGAGGGCGTGTTCGTGTACAAACGATGCTCGATCGACGAAATCAATTCCGTCCCATCTTCCATTCCTCGGCCTGCGCACGCTACTTTGAGGTTTGCAAGGAGGTGAAAGACATGACCTAGATCTCCGCCTTCGGAAAAGAAACTAGAGATTGAGATCGATAGATCCGAGAGCTTTCCTTGGGTTTCGCGAATATATAGTGTATCTATATTATTAACGCTGGAACAGGTCAGTACCCAACGTCAAAACTCAGCACCCGGAATGCCAAGCGCACTCTTCTTCGGCCAAAACATTTTTTTGTTTCAGGCTTTCCTGTAACGCGTTATAAATAAACGAGAATATCGTGTTTCACGCCAACGTTATGAATGAGCCGCTGGTTTCCTGAGCCATCAGTTTTGAGAGAAAATACCTGATATCTCCAACAGCGGTACGTGATCGAGAAATTTAAACGCTATTTTGTTGGAGAATGTGAGCTTATTACGGCCATGGTAAGGCGAGCAGCCAACAATCCATCAGCTTGGCCTGGGTACCTAGTACTTGACCTAGGCGCGCTTTTTTCGACGAAAGAAGAGAGCAGCACCAAAGGCTAGAATAAAAAGAGCGGAGGGACGATTTGGGGTTGAAGAACATCCTCCACTGATACCGTCGGAGGCCGTAATTAAATCCGACTCCCCCTCTTCGTCCTTATCAATCGTATCTTGGGCGGAGCTACAGACGCCGCGTTGGCAACCGAACTCGCACGTCTGGCTTGCCGATATCTCTTCATTTTCGCAAAGGATGAGCTCGTTTTTGTCGCAATAACTGTTATCCGCTTTCGTGCTACAAAAATTTGAAGAGGGTTGTTGTTCACATTGTCCATCGTCGCATCTTGAGGAGCAGACTTTTGAAGACGAGATGGATTCGCCAAGACAATTGACGGATCGATTTTGGTCGCAATAGTTACCATCTGCTTGTCCGGTGCAAAAGGTGGGTTCAACAGGTTCTTGGCAGGCATCGTTCGCGCAGCCTTCATCGCAGGTCTGGACCCTTTCCGAAAGATTTTCAAGACAAGTAATAAGCGAGCTGTTATCGAAACAGTAACTTCCGTCACTTTTTGTCGTACAGAATTGGTCGTACATATTTAGCGGTTCGACCACACCACCGCACATGCCTTCCGCTGTTTCGAGCTTGATATCGTCTCCGTAATAGACGGCAAATTGTTCGCTATAATCCACGCCGACGCTCGCTAAACAAGATTGTCCGTTTTGTGAGGCGCATCCGCGATTATAGGGAAAGGCTTCGCAATCGGCGGTCCTAAACCCTAATCGTGTCATTTCAACATCGCAGTTGGTTTTCCCCTTATTATACGTCACCCATTTTTCAGTATTCGTCGGATCTCGCCCGCCATTGGCTCGACAAGATGCAAAAGGTGCGTTCATATCGGGGTTTGGAGGAATCGTTCCCGCGACATAAAAGGAGGCGATAATTTCGTTGCTCCAACTTAAATATTGTCCACGCGTTTCGGTCGCCGCGCGCCGGTGTTCAGCTGTTGGACCGTTCGGCGCGTGGTTACAGCGAAAGACTTGATCGGCCTGGCTGTTACGAATGGTATCCTTTCCTTCAATAAATTTTTTATAATAAAGAAAAGTACGCGCTTGGACGGCTTGGGCTTTGAGGGCTTGAAAGGGGGCATTGGGATTCTCGCAGGAGATTACACCAGCGATATATTCGTCTTCAATATCAACTTGTCCAATGCCCTCGACGTTAATTTTGCAAGGTGCTTCGAGATAGAAGAATTTTTGTCCGTACCCCGGTTGGTCAGTAATATGAGTGGGAATATCGGACTCGTACGCCCCACACGAGGCCAAGATGAGAAGGGAAACAAATATGAATTTCAATCTTCTTCCTTAAAGGGTTAAAAACCAAACATAGGCAAGTTCGCCTTATATTGAAAGTATTCTGATTCAAATCTTAATCTTCGTTCTGGACCGAATATCAGGAGGTTGGATCTACGCGACGAAACTCGATGAAACATAATCGTGTACAGCGCGACTTTTAGGTCACCAAAATTGGACAATACCTTTCACTCCACTAGATTTCTACGAGACGCGTTGGAGTGTTGGTGTGAATTTTCGTTGGA
>Ga0256840_1003743_pt1 | contig 12010 bp, 12 predicted proteins | sample 355202metaG_FD_185969 | JGI IMG/M metagenome (GOLD analysis project Ga0256840, IMG submission 185969) | Hydrothermal vent microbial communities from Mid Atlantic Ridge, Atlantic Ocean - 355-202 | ecosystem: Environmental > Aquatic > Marine > Hydrothermal vents | place: Atlantic Ocean: Mid...
TGGGTATTCTTGATGCTTCTGAAATACCCCCTACTTATGGAATGCCTTATGGTAAAGTAATTGGCTTAATTGCCGGAGGTGATGAAGCTATTCGGAAAGCCGTTGAATCGGCAGAAGACGATTTTGAGCAAGCATGGAAAGACTTGAAAGAATACGATATTAATGAATTGGATACACTGGTAGGAATTGCTGCATCCGGTACTACTCCATACGTAATAGGTGGTTTGCGCGATGCTCGTGAAAACGGTGTTTTAACAGCTTGTATTACCTGTAATCCTGATGCACCTGTAAGTAAAGAGGCTGATATAGCTATCGAAGCTATAGTCGGACCAGAATTTGTTACGGGAAGTACGCGCATGAAAGCCGGAACTGCTCAAAAAATGGTTTTGAATATGATTTCAACAACCACAATGATTAAACTGGGGCATGTAAAAGGCAACAAAATGGTTGATATGCAATTAACCAACAAAAAATTGGTAAAGCGTGGTACAAAAATGATACAAGATGAATTGGGTATTTCTTCTAAGGAAGCAAAATCTTTACTGCTTAAACATGGTTCGGTTCGTGATGCCGTAGATTTTTACAGAAAGAATACATCAATAGAAAACAGTTATTGAAAAAATATTTCTTTTTTTTAATTTAATAATTGTATCATGCAACTTACATTTAAACCCTATACTTTAAATTTAAAGCACCAATTTACTTTAGCACAGAGCTCAAGGAGCACAACCCCTGTGGTTTTAACTAAAATTGAGTACGAAAATTATGTAGGATACGGCGAAGCGTCTATGCCTCCTTATCTTGGAGAATCGCATGAAACGGTGATAAAGTTTTTATCAAAAGTAAACTTAAAGCAATTTAAAGACCCTTTTCAACTATCTGATATTTTAGAATATGTGGATAAAATTGCTCCCAAAAATACAGCAGCAAAAGCCGCTGTTGATATTGCTTTACATGATTTGCTTGGCAAAATTATGAATAAAGCATGGTATCAAATATGGGGCTTTGCCAGAGAGAAAGCCCCTCTTACTACTTATACTATTGGTATTGATAGTGAAGAAGTAATTCGCCAAAAAGTAAAAGAAGCAGAACCTTACAAAATTATTAAAGTAAAATTGGGACGTGATAATGACAAAGAAATAATTAAAATTATTCGTTCCGTAACCGATAAGCCCATTGCAGTTGATGTAAATCAAGGCTGGAAAGATTGGCAAAAGGCATTGGATATGATCTATTGGTTAGAAGAGCAAAATACTCTATTTGTGGAGCAGCCGATGCCCAAAGAGATGATTGATGATATGGCACTTTTAACGGATGAAAGCCCGCTGCCTACTTTTGCCGACGAAGCCGTACAAGGAATCGACGATGTGTTAAAAACAAGGGGAGTTTATTCGGGCATAAATATAAAGCTGATGAAATGCGGAGGTATGCGTAATGCCCGTGAAATGTTAAGTATAGCACGTGCTCTAAACATGCAAGTTATGCTTGGTTGCATGACCGAAACTTCCTGTGCTGTTTCTGCCGCAGCCCAATTAGCACCCGCCGTTGATTTTGCCGATTTAGACGGTAATTTATTAATTACAAACGACCCGTTTGCAGGTGTTCAAGTAATTAACGGGAAAGCATTAGCTTTAAAGCAAGCAGGTATTGGTGTTGAATTAAAAGATAATGAATTTTGGGACGGTAGCAATAAATAAGATTATTTTTCTCTTTGATGAGCTATTTATTTCTTAATTTGTGTTTTATTCTGAAAGTGGAATACTTTTTACTTTAAAGTGTTATTTTCTCCCGAATTATCAATAATATTATATTTAGCTCTTCGCTCATTCCATCTTTCTCGGGCGTATTGTTGCATATCTATTATCCTGTCTTTCTCATCTACAATTTCTAAACCTAATAAGGTTTCAATTATATCTTCCATTGTTACTAAGCCATCCATTCCTCCATATTCATCGATAACTATGGCAATATGCTCTTTTTTTTGCAGTAAAGTTTCCCATAAGCGGGTAACCGTTTGAAATTTTGGTACAAAAATAATTTCGCGCCGGATATCACGTAGTTTTAAATCGGTTTTATCTTCGGCAAGTTTTTCAAATACGGTTTGACGAAAAACATATCCTGTTATATTTTCATTATTATTAGCATAGACAGGGATTCGTGAATAATGAAGATATTCTTTCTTTTTAAGAAATTCTTCTAAAAACATTTCTTCATCTGCCGTAGTTGCAACTACCCGCGGGGTCATTATCTCAGAAACTTTAATATTTCTTAATCGAATTATATTTTGAATAATTTTATTCTCCTTTTCATCAAAAATGCCTTCTTGTGTTCCAATATTTGCTATAGCCGATATCTCCTCTCTGCTTAAAGAAGCTTCATTGTGATCAGTAGAAAATATTCTTGACAAATAACCGGTCATAATTACCAAAGGGTAGGTAATTATAATCATTATGTTTATAATTACCCCGGAAACTACAGCTAAGCGTCTCCAATATCTGGCACCTATGGTTTTAGGAATTATCTCCGAAAAAATTAAAATTAAAAGTGTAAGTACTACGGATATAAGCCCGAAGTAATATTCTCCGAATATTTTAGTTGCTTGTGCACCTACGCCGGCAGCCCCAATAGTATGCGCAATAGTATTTAAAGAAAGTATTGCAGATAAAGGCCTTTCTATATTGTTTTTATGTTTGATAAATATTTTAGCCGTTGTATTTCCTTCTTTTTCTTTTACATTTAAAAACGATAAAGGTGTGGACAATAAAACAGACTCCATTACGGAACAAAGAAAAGAAACAAATAAGGCAAGAAATAAATAAAATAATAGAAGTGTCATATGTTTTAGTGTTTTTGCTTCATCATATTTCTATTCGTGAGCAGCGTATTTTTTATAATTGGTATTTTGAGATTAAGCACTTATTTATTATTTCTGGTAACAGTTTTTAATCATAGCTCCAAACTCATCATTCGGTCTTCAATATAAAATACCAGCTCGGTAAATCTTGGATCCCGTTTAATAGTTTTATCGCGGTCAAAAGGTAAGTCAATTTTTACATGTTCAATAATTTTACTTGGAGCTGTGGACATAATATATACATCATCGCCCAAATAAACTGCTTCTGAAATATCATGAGTTACCAATACAATGGTTGGATGAACTTTTTCCCATACTGAAATTAAAAAATCTTGCATTTTCAGCCTTGTTTTGGTGTCTAAAGCTCCAAAAGGTTCATCCATTAAAATAATGGATTGATTTACAAGTAAGCTTCTTGCTATTGCTACACGTTGCAATTGACCGCCGGAAAGTGTAGGATATTGTGCATATTTTTTTTCGTGTCCTTCTAAACCTACAATTTGAATCATTTCCATGGCTTTTTCACGTCGTTCTTTTGCAGGAACACCTTTGTATTTTAAGCCTAATTCAACATTTTCCAAAACCGTCATCCACGGAAAAGATGAGTATTGTTGAAAAACCATTCCGATACGGTCATCTTCTGTCCTTAACTTACCATTGATATAAACCTCGCCTTGTGTAGGTTTTTGTAATCCTGCCAAGTATCGTAAAACCGTAGATTTTCCACAGCCTGATGGTCCCAAAAGGATTACAAATTGTCCTTGTTCGGGTTTGTCTTCAACCAGCAAGTTAAAATCTTTTAAAATCCAGTTTTGTCCACCATCATACGATTGACTGGCATTTCTTATTTCCAGAATATCAGGTAATTCAGTATTTGTGAAAATTTCTTCCATTTTATCGGCGGTTTTTAGTTTGATATTTGAATGCGTATAATTTTTTGTCTAACCAGGCAAAAATTAAATCCTGAATAAATCCGATGAGAATAATCAATAAAAGTATTGCAAAAACTTTATCTAAACGGCTGGAACGTTGTGCTTTAAAAATTAATGCACCTAAACCACCTTCTTCTGTATTAACTAATTCTGCCACAATGATATATGTCCAAGAAATAGCGGTTAGAACACGAATATCGTCAATAATCCGTGAAGTAACACTGGGCCAATATACATTTCGAATGGTTTGCCATGAGGTAGCTCCCAGTGTATAAGAAGTTTGCAAATATACTTTATCTACTTCATCAATACGTTGTACAACTACGGGTACTAAAAATACAAAAATACCAAATGCTAAAAACTGGACTTTCATTCCCATATAAATACCAAACCAAGCAATAAATAATCCGGTAACTGCAGCAAGTGGCACAAAGCGTATAGCATCAATATATCTACGCCACAAACTACGGAAAAAGGGTACCAAACCAATGGTAAAGCCAATAATCAAGGAAAGTACAATTGCTTCAATATATCCGTAAATATTTAATTTAATTGACAAAATGGCATTTTTAACTAAATAATTTTCAAAATGTAATTCTTTAAATGAAGCTAAAACTGCCAAGGGTGATGGTAAAATGGCTTTATCAATTATAGAACTTTGGGTTACAACATCCAATCTAATCCCTAAAGGAAAAGTTTCATTTTCATTTTCGGTAGAATAAAGAGTTGCTTTGGGGAAAATAACCGTTGTATCTTTATTTATATTGCTTATATCAATAGATGTTTCAACTTTTTCTCCTTGACTATCGGTTAAAGCAACGGTGTATTTACCTTTTGATATATTTTTTAATCTACCTTCGGCTACTTCAATATTTTTTTCAAACCCATCAGGACCTTTCCATTCAAATTTATAAGGTCCGTTACCGTTTTCAGCATTAAATTCAATAGTCAGTTTGTTAAAGGGATGAGTAAGTAGCCACCACATTAAGATAAAGAATATCAAGCCGGATATCTCAATAATCAAACTTGTTTTTTTGGGTAAACTACCGCCAATCTTAAAAAGTTTTTTCATAGCCGGTTAGTGTTGGGTTTTTAAAAAAAGTGCTTAGAAATTAATTTTTAAACAATTTCTAAGCACCAATACAGTAATCTATTATTTTGCTACCAGTTCAAAATCTGTTCTTCTGTTTTTCGCTCTTCCTTCGGGTGTTGCATTGCTTGCAACCGGTTTATCGGGTCCGTTACCGATAATTATGAAACGGTTTTTATCAAATCCGTGTTCATTAATCAGATAATTTGCAACTGCTTGTGCTCTTTTGTACGATAAAGCTCTGTTTGCTGCTGCACTTCCTGTATTATCCGTATTTCCTTCGATACGGATACGCGCATTGGCAAAGGATTTGGCTATATCTAAAAATTCATTATCTATAATGTATTTCATGTTGTCATCTAAGGTATATGAGCCTGTTGCAAAGGTTATACTTACTGATTTTGTAGAAATTGCTTCGGCGGTTTTAACCTCTTCGGTTACTTCAGTAAATTTAGCTGCTCCTTCGGCTTCTTGTCCTTCTGCATCTTTCAGTTTACTTTCAAGAGCTAAAATTAAGCTTGGATTGGCAATTAAACGCCAATTAGGGATTTTTTCGTTAATATAACCGTATTTACGGTATTTAGTTTCCATCTTATTGTAAATATCTTCGCCGGTAACCCCTGTAAAGTCAGCATTAAGCCCAAAAAAGTTTAGATTATCGCCATAAGTACATAAACGCACATTGTTTATCGCATCATAACAAAAATCATAAGGCATACCCAAGCCTTGCTCCAAAATTTTTGCAGCTTTTTGTTTGGCTTCGTCCGAATTATTAATTTCGGCAGCACCTTTAAGCCAACCTTCCAATAAATTTTCTAATTTTTTACGATTTTTTTCAAGATATTTCTTTTTAGCAATAAAGATATCTGTAATAATATTTGATGCTTGTTTGGTATTTTGCAGCACTTTTGAACCTTTTACTTTGGCAACGCAGTCTGCATCATCAGGACTCCAAACAACGGCAGCATCAACTTGTCCTTTTTTAAATAAATCGGCAGCATCTATTGCGCTGGCAACTTTTACCGCTTCAATATCATTTTGGGTCATGTTGCCGGCTTCTAATAGCCACAGCAAAAACGTGTGACTTGGGGTCATTTCGGCAAAAGCTACTTTTTTACCTTTCAAATCACTTACTTTATTAATACCGCGACGCACTACAATGGCATCACCGCCACGCGACCAGTCGGCTTGAAAAATTACCTGTGGTTCAAACTCGTTCCACAATCCGCCTACCTCAGTAGTAAAAGCATCAATAGTTGCCCAAAGTAAATCAACCTCACCGGCTTTCCAAGCACTACGTGATGCATTAAAATCGTCCATTACTTTAAATTCTACTTTAAAGCCATAGTCTTTGTAAAAGCGTGATTTGGTATTGGCTTTAAAGCCTTCGTTAAAATATTCTCCTCCGGCATAACCTCCCCAGGTTACTACTCCTATTTTTATTACATCATCGCTACTTGAAGTGCTGTAATCTTCTTCGTCTTCGTTTGTTACGCCCTGTTGTTGCGGTTCGGGCATTAATTTTTCTTTTAAGCCGGGTACATAGTTAATTACGGCAAAAACTCCACCGATAACTAAGGCTACTATTAATAATTTCGAAAATGGTGTTAATCGTGTTTTCATACTTTATTTTTTTAAATTTTATAATTAGTTCAATTTAGCTATTAATCAAAAAGATTAGAGTAGTTGCTAATATCTCCTATGTCTTTACTAACTTCTTTTTCTTCTTCTTTATTCCCCGGAAGGTCATGTTCACTATCACCTAATAAGAAAGACATTCCTTCTTTTTCCATTTTTTGAAGAATTTCCAAACCTTCTTGTTCGTAAACACCATTTTGCAGGTCAATACTATCGATGAAACTTCCCGATACTTCAATAAATCGTTCCATTTCGCCAATTTTATTTGAAACATCATCTACAATATTTTCCATTGCCATATCAAACATTTCTTTTCTGTCGGCATTTCCGCTAATGATGTTCATGGCGCTTTTCATTGCCGAATGTCCTGCACGAATAGCTTTACGCTCTTGTTCGCGCATGCGCACTTCATTTTCGGTATCTTTAATTAAATAACCAGAATTTTTATGAATTTTTGATAGTACTTTATATAATAATGTAATTTTGTTTAATAAATTGGTATATCGTTCATTTGCTTCTTTCAGTCGTCCGTATTGACGTGTATTAATGGCAACCAATTCCATATTGCCTTTTTTCTTGGCTTGCTCTGCCATACGCAGATTTTGCTCCATTTCTTTTTTATTGTTTTCAATCAAACGTTTTAATTTAGACATTTGACCTTTCAATTTGGCAATTTGTTCGTTCATTTTTTTCAATTGCTCATACAAATAGTCTATGTAGGATTTTAATATACCAATAGGGTCTATCTGAACAAATAATCCTGTAATCCAGCGCATTACACTTTTGTACATATACCAAATTAAGGCACGCATTTTGGGGTCGAGCAATACATATAGCATAATACCCAAAACAATAAATAGGGCAACCATGGTAATGGTATTTTGTAACAATCCAATAATGAAAAGCATGATTGGATTAGCAAACATTGCAATTAAAATGATAATTCCTATTAAAAATATTGCACCGGTTACTCCTTCGGGGCGTTTCCAGAAACTCTTTGTTTTTTGTTGGTTCATATTATCCATTACGAAAATAGTTTAATTAATTTTTATCGCTTATTAAAGATTGTAATTGTTTAACTTTTTCTTTTATTTGATTGGCAACATAATCATAAGTTACATTAAAATCGCTCTCGGCAGTTTTAATTTTAACACCGGCAGTTTCCAATTCTTTTTTAATTTTTTTAATTTCTGTTTGATTTTTATTAATCTCATTGGTAAGCTGTTTAATCATATCTGCTTTTTTTTGATTTTCAGCTTCTAAGTCTTTAATTTTTTTATTTTTTCCGCCTATTTTAGTTTCTGTTTGTTTATTGATGACAATTTTAAATTTGTCTCTTTCATTTTCAAGCACTTTTAAATAATAATCGGCACTTTCAATAATTTTCTGAACGGTTAAACCTTTTGTTGAAAGGGTTGCTAAAACAGTTTGCATTTTGATTTTTTCATCTAAATCAATATTTTTCATAGCCTGCAAAGCATTCATAAACTCTAAATAATCTTCGCCGGGTAAATCTGCCTTTTGTATTGCTTGCGTAAGCGACTCGAATATTTTTTTATTAAAAGTACCCTTTGATACACTTAAAGGTGTACTTTGTTTTGTTTCGGGTGTCAGCGGCTGTTTTGTCTGTGATAATTTGTTCGGATTTTTCTTTTCCGGTTTCTTATCTGTCTTTTTTACAACTTTATTCCCGGCAACTTCATCTTCAGGAACAATAAACAAACTTTTGATTTTATCTAAATTTAATGCCATTTGTGTTGTTTTTTGTACAAATATATATTTTTATACTGAAAATATAATTTTAAAACTTTGTTTTTTTACTCAATCTTACAAATAATTAATGTTTTTGTGTAAATTTAGTAGTGATTTGCTTTATTTTTTTTTGTCTTACATATAATTGCAAGTAATTTTATTTTTTGTAATTTATTATTAGGCATGAAATTATAAAAAAAATTACAAGAACTCAAGTCTTCTTTTGTTTTATTATCTCGAATTTTTATTTTAATTTTCAAGTGATTTTTAAAATTTAATTTTTACACTATGAACCTTAAAAATAATATGCTCATACAAGCAATTGTTCTGTCGCTATTTATTGTTACAACATCTTTTCCTGTAAAATCACAAAGCATTGATTTAAAAAAGCTGGATAAATATATTAAAAGTGCACAAAAACAATGGAATATTCCCGGATTGGCAATTGCTATTGTAAAAAATGATCAAGTAATATTTTCAAAAGGCTATGGTATAAAAGAGTACGGTAAAAAAGATAAAGTTACCGACAAATCGCTTTTTGCAATAGCTTCTAATACAAAAGCTTTTACTGCTGCTGCTTTATCAATTTTAGTAGATGAAGGAAAAATTAATTGGGACGACCCGGTACGTAAGTATTTGCCCTACTTTCAACTATATAATCCTTATGTTTCCGAAAATATGACTATTCGCGATTTGCTTTGTCATCGTGCCGGTTTTGCTACTTTTGCCGGCGATTTAGTGTGGTACGGGACTACTTATTCGCGTAAAGAAATTATAGAACGTGCACGGTATATAAAGCCTACTTACGGTTTTCGTGCGCATTACGGATATTCAAATATTATGTTTTTAACTGCCGGTGAAATTATTCCAGCCGTTACAGGAAAATCATGGGATGAATTTATTAAAGAAAAGTTTTTTGAACCCTTAAAAATGAACTCAACAAATACTTCCATACGTGATTTCTCTAAAAATGATGATATTGCTCAGCCGCATCATGTTGCGCCCGGCAAAGACCCGGTACCGATTAATTATGTAAACTGGGATAATATTGCTCCGGCAGGCGCCATTAATTCTTGTGTAAGCGATTTGTCTAATTGGATACGCATGCAATTGAACAATGGAAAATTTGAAGGCAAACAAATTTTAAGCGAGCAGCAAATACGCATAATGCGTAGTCCGCAAATTATGAAAACCCTGAGTAAATGGTCGGCAGAAACTTGGCCGTCAAAGCATTTTTCTGCTTATGGATTGGGCTGGGATTTATTTGATTATCACGGACGAAAAATTATTAATCACGGCGGTGGAGCTGACGGAATGATTTCTAAAACCGTTTTGGTGCCGGAAGAAAATCTTGGTTTTGTGATTTTAACCAATAGCATTAATTATTTACCTACAGCCCTGATGTACTATATTTTAGATGATTATTTTAATGCCGGAGAAAAAGATTGGAGTAGTGTATATTACGGATTTTACACCTCCGGCATAAAGCGTGAAAATGAACGAAGGACAAAAGCCGAAGCTGAAAGAAATAAAAACTCGAAACCTTCACTGGCTTTACAAGGCTACACAGGCACCTACCGTTCTGATTTATATGGTGATGTGGATGTAAAATTAGAAAACGGAAAATTGGTGGTGTATTTTGTGCCAACACCTATGTTTGTTGGTGATCTGGCTCATTGGCAGTACAATACATTTAGTATTAAATTGCGCAAAATTTATAGTTTACCACAAGGAACCGTGAATTTTGTTTTAAATGATAAGGGGAAAGTTACCCAAATGGAAATTGATATTCCAAATCCTGATTTTGATTTTACCGAATTAAAATTGTTTAAAATTGAAGATTGATTTATAGAAGTTAATTGTTAGATTGTTGCATTGTTAAATTATTGCATTGTTATATGTTGTGTAAGTTTATGAGAGAAATTTAGCGAATGATATGAAAGTAATTATCAAATATTAACAGAAATCAATAGCCGTAGGCTTTAGCCTACGGAATATATATGCAATGTATCAAAGGGCTTTAGCCCAATTAAATTTATGGCTAAAGCCGGTTTTATGTGTCATAAATATAACCGTAGGGTAAACTCTACGGCTATTGAAAAAGTAAAGTATTTATTAAAAAACAGTTTCTTGGTTCTTTATAAATATGTAGGCAAATATTTTTTAAAAAAAATTTGAGATAAAAAAATTAATAGCCGTAGGCTTTAGCCTACGGAATATATATGTGTTGTATCAAAGGGCTTCAGCCCAATTAAATTTATGGCTAAAGCCGGTTTTATGTGTCGTAAATGTAACCGTAGGGTTTACCCTACGGCTATTGAAAAAGTGAAGTATTTATTAAAAAATAGTTTCTTGGTTCTTTATAAATATGTAGGCAAATATTTTTTTAAAATATATTTGAGATAAAAAATCAATAGCCGTAGGCTTTAGCCTACGGAATATAAATGTGTTGTATCAAGGGCTTTAGCCCAATTATTAAATTATTTAGGTTATGTCATATATTAGAGTTTATGTACATTATATTTGGTCAACCAAAAACAGAATGCCACTTTTGACAAAAGAAATTCGAGATAAAGTTTTTCAACACATTCGAGAAAATGCGAAGAAAAAAAATATTTTTTTAGACCACATAAATGGTTATGTAGATCATGTTCATTGTTTAATTTCTATGAATGCAGAGCTTAGTATTCAAGAAGTAGCTCGTTTATTAAAAGGAGAGTCATCGCATTGGGTTAATAAAAATAAAATTACTAAAACAGAATTTGCTTGGCAAGATGAATATATGGCTGTGGGAGTAGGTGATGATAAATTAGATATTGTAAGGAAATATATTGCAAACCAAGAGACACATCATAAGAAAATATCGTTTCAAGAAGAATATCAAAAATTTATTAAAAGATATGGTTTTGATGTTTCAGGAAAAGATAGTTGAAAAAGATTCAATAGCCGTAGGCTTTAGCCTACGGAATATATATGTGTTGTATCAAGGGCTTTAGCCCAATTAAATTTATGGCTAAAGCCGGTTTTATGTGTCGTAAATGTAACCGTAGGGTTTACCTTACGGCTATTGAAAGAGTAAAATATTTAAAAAACAGCTTCTTCGTTCTTTATGAAAGTGTGTAGGTAAATATTTTTAAAAAATATATTTGAGATAAAAAATTAATAGCCGTAGGCTTTAGCCTGCGGAATATATATGCAATGTATCAAAGGGCTTTAGCCCAATTAAATTTATGGCTAAAGCCGGTTTATCTTGTGTTGTAAATATAACCGTAGGGTAAACCCTACGGCTATTGAAAAAGTAAAGTATTTATTAAAAAATAGTTTCTTGGTTCTTTATAAATATGTAGGCAAATATTTTTTTAAAACATATTTGAGATAAAAAATCAATAGCCGTAGGCTTTAGCCTACGGAAAAATAGAGCGAGAAACAAAGGGCTTTAGCCCAAAACAAAATATAATTTTATGGAAACAAAATCATTTTTAACACTAAAAATTGAAGAGCAAGTAGCAATTATCCGGATGAATAAACCAGATAGTGAATACAACATTATTTCAATGGATGTTGTGGATGAATTTAATGCCATACTTGATGAAATAGAACAAAATCAAGAAATAAAAGCTGCTGTATTAATCAGTGAAAAAAAAGATTTTATGGCCGGTGCTGATATTCGCGAATTTTTAAAAATGAAAGGCGATGATGCCAAAAATACAGCCCTAACAGGTCATAAATTGCTCTTACGGATTG
>Ga0256840_1003744_pt1 | contig 12010 bp, 13 predicted proteins | sample 355202metaG_FD_185969 | JGI IMG/M metagenome (GOLD analysis project Ga0256840, IMG submission 185969) | Hydrothermal vent microbial communities from Mid Atlantic Ridge, Atlantic Ocean - 355-202 | ecosystem: Environmental > Aquatic > Marine > Hydrothermal vents | place: Atlantic Ocean: Mid...
GCTTCGTAAAAGTGTAGCAGGGTGAAATGTCCCTGCACCTGCTGGTATGTCATAAGGTTGTACAATATTACACCCTTGTTCGCTCCAGTATTGTTGTAGTTTTAGTAGTATTTCACTAAATGTTAATGTGTTTTTGTTCATACTATAAACTTAAACCCTACAGTAACACTTCAATAGTACTAGAGTCAAGCTCAACTTTTTTAGCTTTGCTTACTCTGTCTTCTTGAAGTTTTACTTTTAATTCATCATCTTGGAGTGCCATAATCTGAATGGCTAAATAGGCTGCATTTACTGCTCCTGCTTTACCAATGGCTACTGTGCCTACGGGCATTCCTGCTGGCATCATTACCGTACTTAAAAGGGCATCTTCTCCATTAAGGGGTCCACTTTCCATGGGTACTCCTAAAACTGGTTTGGTTGTTGTTCCTGCTAAAACACCTGCTAAATGGGCTGCCATTCCTGCTGCTGCAATGAAAACTTGAGCACCTTTTGCTTCTGCTTCTTTGATGTATGTTTTTGTTCTCTCTGGACTTCTGTGTGCAGATGAGATAATTAACTCATAGGGTACACCAAATTTTTTTAAAGTCTCAGCACACTCGCTCATGATAGCGTAGTCGCTTTTGCTACCCATGACAATTGATACAAATTTCATTTACTTACTCCAAATTTTTAAATTATTAGACGCATAATAGCTATTTTTCGATTTAACAAGGATTAATAATTTTCTAACCAAAAATCCATGATAAAAACTTTGAGATTGCCTCCACAGCTTTCATAACAAACTCAATAATTTTATTAACTGTTTCCATAAAGAACCCCGAAATGGTAGTTTAGTTTAAAACCAAACCTTTTTTAGCTTTTGCTTCTGCAATGCCTCTTCTCAATATGGTATACCCTGGTAATTGTACGGGTAAAACAATATTATTTAAATCCCCACTATGAATACACTCAAACTCTTTACCTGTGGTTGAGACAATCTTTTTAAAAGTAATAAAAAATGCTCCATGCTCTTTGGTAATTTTACACGCTTCATTTTCCATCTCTTCAACGATTACGCCTACAGGAAGAACAATCTCTATCTTATCACCCAGACAAGTTTTGTCTTTACATCTCCATGTTAATCCATCTTCACTTACCAATGCAGCTACTTGATGGGTTCCATCTTGAATAGTAAAAGCATGCGACTGAGTATTGTTTCTCTCAAATGGTTTTGAGACCAAATAGGCATCAGAAAAACCTCTGTTTTGTGTCGTATTTAGCTCTTTTTGATAACGGACTTCATTAAAATCACCTGTATAGTAGTCATCTATGGCGTGTCGGTAAGCTTTGGTTACCACACCTGCATAATAAGGCGATTTCGTTCGTCCTTCTATTTTAAGTGAGTCAATCACACCCGATTTTAAAATTTCATCCACGTGAGAAGCCATGTTCATGTCTTTTGCGTTCATTATATAGGTTCCGATTCCCTCTTCTTCATCCAATCTAAAAGTGGTATTAGACTCTGGATTATGAGCGTAAATTTCATAAGGAAAACGACAATCATTAGCACATGAACCACGATTGGGGACACGACCTGTTTGAAGTGAAGAGATAAGACAACGTCCAGAATAAGCAAAACACATAGAACCATGAACAAAAATTTCCAGCTCCAAATCGGGAAGAACTGTTTTAATCGCTTCACAATCTTTTAGAGAAATTTCACGTGCTACAATAATACGTTCTACTCCCATGTCATAGTAAACTTGTGCATCTAACACATTCATTACATTGGCTTGGGTAGAAAGGTGAATGGGAATATCTGGTGCAATTTTTCGTGCCATGGATACAACTCCAGGACTAGAAACTATCAACGCATCAGGTTTAAGTTCTGCCATTTTAGCAATGTGATTTTCATAGAGTTTAAGTTGAGAGTTAAAAGGAAACGAGTTTACTGTCGTGTAGACTTTTTTACCACGAGCATGAGCATACGCAATCCCCTCTGCATAAGAGTCCATGTCAAAATCTTTTCCTGAACGAATACGAAGTGAAAAGGTACTGGTACTACCATAAACAGCATCAGCTCCATAAGCCAATGCAATTTTGAGTTTTTCTAAGTTTCCAGCTGGTGCTAAAAGTTCTGCTTTTTGCATGTGTTCCGTCCCATATTTTTTTTGAATACTACACTATAAGTAGTAAAGAATAGATTTTAACCAATGTAGATTTGTATCAATTAAGTTTTCTAGCATAGATATTAAAAAAAATTTATTTTTTATCTTTTCTAAATATTTTAAGTTTTTTCACAATTGCACTCTACTCAAGTTAAATAAATATAGGCTTTTGCTCATATATTTATTCACTTTTTAAAATTTAAATTTAACCTAAGTAAAGCTGAGATATTATAACAAATATTGGGAGATTCAACATGAAAAAAAATATTTATTGTTTAAGAATAACATTGATTTGTACAGCCATTGCCTTTTTAACAGCTTGTGAAACTGGAGTAAAAAACAAAAGCACAGAGAGTACCATTGCTCCATCTGGAATTGTAGATAAAGGTAGCAATGGCTATGTAGGCACACAACAAAAAGCCTCATCCACTAAGGCGAGCAGTAGAAAAATATTTTCAAACTCTGCAACACCAGGGTACTACTTACAAGTAGGTTATTTTGGAAAAGCTAAACCAGACAGCTCTTTTATGAAACGTTTAAATAATTCCAACTTAAACTATACCGTATTGGATAAAAATGGAGACTATTATGCACTTGTTGGGGCTTATAAGTCTTATAACCAAGCAAAAAGTAAAATGTCAGCTGTAAAATCTTCACTCAGCTACCAAGCATTTGTGGTTCAAGTTCTACGTCCCTAAACTCAAAATGTTTTAACAAGCTATTAGATACAATACAAAAAAACATAAATTCTCAATTTAATTGAGAATTTATAAACATGGAAAACAAATTTGTCTAATAAAAAACTACACCTCGTAAGCCTCGGTTGTACTAAAAATCTCGTTGATTCAGAAGTAATGTTGGGTCGTCTTAAAGAGTATGAAATCTCTGATGATGCTACCTCTGCTGATGTTATTATTGTCAATACCTGTGGTTTTATTGATGCTGCAAAAGAAGAGAGCATCAACACCATTTTAAACCTACATGAAGAGCGTAAAGAGAACTCTCTTTTAGTAGTTTCGGGTTGTCTTACTGAACGTTATCAAGAAGAGCTACAGCGTGACTTACCCGAAGTGGATATTTTTACAGGGGTAGGTGACTACGAAAAAATAGACAAAATGATTGCTGAAAAAAGAGGTGTTTTCTCACCTGAAGTCTACTTAGCGAATGAACACTCAGAACGTGTTATTACTGGTTCAAATACCCATGCGTACATAAAAATTGCTGAAGGGTGTAATCAGAGTTGTTCTTTTTGTGCCATTCCTTCTTTTAAAGGAAAGCTTCACTCTCGTACCCTACTCTCTATAGAAAAAGAGATAAAAGCATTGGTATCCAAAGGCTTTTATGAGTTCTCATTTATCTCTCAAGACTCTTCTAGTTTTGGACGAGACATTGGGCTTAAAGATGGTCTTATAGATTTGATTCAAACCGTTGAAAGTATAGAAGGTGTCAAAGTTGCTCGTATTTTATACCTCTATCCAAGTACCACAACCTTTGCACTCATAGATACCATTGCTGAGTCTAAAGTTTTTGAAACCTATTATGATATGCCTATTCAGCAGATAGATGATGGCATTTTAAAAATGATGCGTCGTGGATTTGGAGAGAAGAAGACCATTGAGCTTTTAGAACATATGAAGTCTAAAAAAAACGCCTTTATACGAACCTCTATTATTGCTGGTCACCCTGGTGAAAGTGATGAAGCATTTGAAAAAGTATGTGACTTTATGCGTAAGTTTAAATTTGACCGTTTTAATGTCTTCTTCTACTCAAATGAAGAGACTACTCCTGCTTTTACCATGAAACCTATTGAAGAGGAAGTAATAGAAGCGCGTGTTGAAGTTCTTGAAGAGATTGCTAATGAGACTACAGAGGCATCGTTAGAGAAGATGTTGGGAAAAATCATTCAGGTTATATTGGAAGGTGAAAGTGATGAACATGAGTATATCTTATCTGCCCGTCCTACACTCTGGGCAAAAGATATAGATGGAGATATCCTCATTAATGACACTTCTGATTTAGAGATTCTGTTTGGGGCTTTGTATGAAGCTAAAGTTACAGAATTGGCTGGAGATAGACTGTTGGCGACATTAATTCAAAGGGTTTAATATCCCGTAGTTTTGGAGAAGATATGATTTATTTAGATAAAAACACTGTTTCATCACTACAAAATCATAAAAATCTTCTAGCCTTCTCAGCTGGTGTTGATTCCTCGGCTCTATTCTTTTTGCTCTTGGAAAAAAATATCCCTTTTGATATCGCTTTAGTAAACTACCAACTCAGAGACAATGCAAACCAAGAAGAAGCTCATGCTATAGAATTGGCCAAAAAGTACAATATAAAAGTCTACACCAAAAAAGCCCCCTCTTTCCAAAACAATTTTGAAAAAAATGCTAGAGATTTCCGTTATGATTTTTTTGACAATATTATGAAGCAACATAACTATGATAATTTACTTACAGCCCATCAGTTAAATGACCAATTGGAGTGGTTCCTCATGCGTTTGGCTAAAGGTGCAGGAACCTCTGAACTTTTAGGTCTGGAGGTCATTTCAAAACGAAAAACCTATACGATGATACGTCCCCTTCTCCATCACTCAAAAGAAGAGCTTTTAGGCTATCTCAGACGACATCATCATCCCTATTTTATAGATGAAAGTAACATTGATGAAAAGTATGAACGTAACCGTTTTAGAAAAGATTTTTCAAATAAGTTATTACAGCAATATCATGAGGGAATAAAACGAAGTTTTGATTACATGAGGGAAGATAAAAAGGTCTTAAACAGTGGATATAGAGAAATTTTTCACCATGAAGAGCTTTATATTATAAGTTATGAGCATATCTCTACTCAAATTCGTATTGTTGATAAATATCTAAAAAAACTAGGGTACCTTCTCTCTGCTTCTCAGCGAGAGGAGCTTAAGCGTGAAAAAAGTATTGTTTTTGGAGGATTATGGTCAGTAGAAATTACAGAGAACAAAGTCTATCTTGCTCCCTATAAAAAAGCAGTTATGCCTAAAAAATTTAAAGAACTCTGCCGAACTTTAAAAATACCTCAAAAAGTCCGAGCTTATATCTATAACGCAAAGCTCGATCCTAAAGCTCTCTGATACTCATTTTTACCTCTATGAGTTTATCTTTCTCTTCAAACTCTAATGGACTGGTAATCTCAACCAAATACTGTAGAGAGAGTGTTTCCAAAAGTGCATTAAAGTTATCAATCTTATCTTTCTCTATCTCTATGTTTACATCATACGACTTGTCTCCTGTAAACTCAACCGTTGTTTTTGAAACACTCTTTAGCATCTCTTGAATAAAATGCTCTTTATCAAACGGCTTGGCACTTCCAGCTATGCCATACTTTGAAGCACTTTTTTGTAATTCACTAACTTTTAACTCTTGTTTCTGTACATTTTTAAAATAATTTACCATGGAAGGAATAACCCATACAAACAGTATTACCAACGATATTCCAAATAAAATTTTACTGATTAATGGTAACTCTTTAAGTCCTTTTAACATATCTACTCCTTATATTTTTGATTTAAATGAAAACTCTGTCATAAAGTTCTCTAATGGTTTAATAACAAATTCACCATCACTGTAGATGTCATTAAGGCTGTTACGCAGAGGCTCGATTCCCCAAACCACACCTTTAACTTCTACTCTAGAGTTTGATATGGTGGCTTTTTTTAACTCTGCATTTTTTCCCATGGCTGAAAAGATATCATCTGTTGTCATTGCCAACAGCGTGTTGTTTGTTTGTGCCCTAGATTGGGACTCCATCCGTAAAGTCTCTTTTTCTATTGTATCATTTTTCATTGAGAAAAAAGCACCCATTCCAAGTACAAAAAGTAGGGGGAGAAAAGAGAGAACGTTTTGAAGCATATTCCCCGTTATTGAGGAGTTACCTAGAATTGATTTCTTTTGATTGGGTACAAATTCATTCTCAGAATGAACACTGTTTAGTTTTAAATCATCCAAGTTCTCTATGGCGATACTTTGAGGAGCTGTCACACCTTCAGAAGTCTGATTAAAACTGTCATCTCCTATTTTAGACAATGAGGACTTAATATAACTGCTAATCGTTCGTTTAGGCTCTCCTGACATATGGTGTAAAAGATTATGAATGGTGTTTTGTCTCAGTAAGATACTCAATGAGAGTTCTTCTCTTAAAACTTTCAATAACTTTGGAGAGTCATCGGTGACCAACATCTCAATATGGTCAGCAAATTTATATGAGATTTTATAGTACATCTTCATACTTTTATAAACCCTATCTGCCACTTGCTTTTCGGTTAAACCTCTTGTACCAATTGTCCAACTCTCATGAATCTTATCGTTTGTTGCAAACATAATATAGAGTTTACGATCAAACAATCCAATAAGTAGAGTTAATTTATCATCCAATCTATTTTTATACTCTTCATATAAGATAGCAAAAGGTGAAAAGTACAATGTGGTAGGAATATTTCCAATATCAATTTTATCTTGTATCACATAATTATTTGTAAAAATTTTTGCTGAAGCTCTATTGTTGTCTACTTCATCAAAAACTTTTTGATTCAATGCCAATGAGATAGAGACCACTTGAGACTGTGGGTATTGTGATTGGAGTTCACGAATACGCTCAATAAATTTCTCTTTTTCACTTTCATGAAACTGTTCCATCTCTTTAGCAATAAATCCATCATGTGTCTGAATCGCATGATTTAAAAAGTAAAATTCTCTCTCTTTATAATGTGTAATGGTTACATAGTGTTGATTACCCATATTATTCTCCTATATTATTACTGTCTGCACATAAGGGGTGTGCTTTTGTATATTCATTTAATTTTTTACTATTTTCTAGCTGTGTATAAATCTGTGTTGAGACCATGCTACTATGTCCCATTAACTCCGATACATCTGAAATTCTTGCTCCATAATGAAGCAAGTGGGTTGCAAATGAGTGACGCAGCTGATGAGGAGTAGCTTTAATACCACTCTTCTTAAAAACTTTAGAAAAAAGATAACGAATTTGATGACTGTTCATCATTTCACCATTTTTTTCCAATAAAAACTTTTTAGGGTTTTCATGATGTCTATAGTCTCGTATCTCTCTGGCTATCTGCTCTAAAAGAGGAATTTGTCGCTCTTTATCACCTTTTCCAATCACCCTAATCCATTCATTTGAGATACTGGACAATTCAAGGGATGCCAATTCAGAGATTCTTAGCCCTAATCCGTAGAGTAAAGTTACAATTAACCTCTCTTTATGGTCACAGTATTGAAGAATCTCATCTATAATATTCTCATCAATTGGTTTGGGTAAGGTCTTTGGTACCTTAATCACTGAGTCACCAATCAGCTCTATATTTAGCTCTTGTTGTTCATGCATAAACTTAACAAATGAACGTATGGCACTCAACTTTTTAGCGATTGTTTTCTTTGAATTATTAACAATTTTCAGTCGTAATGGAGTAATGTCCAAAATGATTTTTTTATCTTCTTCATAATAGTGACTTACGGACAACATTTCCATTAAAACATTTTCATATGTCAAAATTGAACTGGAAGCGTATGCCCTAACATTTTCTAAGTAAAATAAAAAATTATTAATATTTTCATTTAAACTAATCATAATTGAATTATATCAAACCTTTTATTCTTAACAGCTTATGTTATAAATTATTTTTTTATATTTATTATGCACCTATTTATTCCCATATATTGAATTTAAATAAACTGCACTATAAGTTTAGTGGGATTAATATTAAGTTAAGCTTTAAAATATTTTTTAAATTACTTGCTTATGTTAAAGAATATAATAGCATCTGCTTTTGAAGATGACTTTTTGCCTCTTCTTTCTCCATACCATCAATATGAATCACTTGATGATAAATCTCTAATTTAGAAAAAGGCTTAGGGACAACAAATTCATCCCAGCTTTTTAACTTCCAATATGAACTTGGCTTATAGTTTACAACCATAAGAGGAAGATTAGATCGTAAAGCCAAAGAGACAGCCCCATCACTCATACTGTAGCGAGGGCCTTTAGGGCCATCGGGAGTAACCATAATAGAACTGCCCTCTTTTAGAGCTTTAATAGCAGCAATTAAAACAGCCTTAGCCCCTCGTCTAGAAGAGCCACGTAGAGGTAAAATATGTAAAAACTCAAATGTCCTTGCAATCAATTCACCATCATAATGTTGTGCAATAATTGCTGAAGTTGTCTGATGTTTACGAAGTTTTCTATAAACTTGAGGAGAGATAAATAATTCAGCATGCCAAGTAACGGCCATGCATTGTCCTTCTATAGGTGCATCTATAAAGTGATATTTCTTTCTATAAGTCAACCATAATAGCTTCATCACTACAAAAAGGATAGGAGGAATTAAAAAAGCTCCTATTTTTCGAGAAATCTCTTTAGGCACTAACCGTTCCCTCTAACGCACCTCTTGAAGTTTTATTGACTTTTACTTTTACTATTTGTCCAAGCAGCTCTTCACTGCCTTTAATGAAAAAGAGTTTTCCATCATCGCTCCGTCCAGAAATTTTTCCTTCAGCTTTCAGTTCATCAAAATAGACCATATGCTCTTGATCCATCTGTGCATCCATAATCTCATCAATAATCTCCGTATGACGTGCTTGAAGTCGTGTTAAACGTGCAGAAGCTATCTCTTTAGCCACTTGATTATCAAACTCTGCTGCTTTAGTGTGAGGTCGTGGAGAGTATTTAAATGAGAAGAGTTGTTCAAAACGAACTTGCTCTAGCACATCCATGGTATCGTCAAAGTCTTCATCACTCTCACCAGGGAAACCAACAATAATATCAGTAGAGATTGTCGCCTCAGGGCAAAGGGTTCTAATCTTCTCACAACGATTTAAAAACCACTCTTTTGAGTAGCCTCTTTTCATCTCTTTTAGCAGATGTGTTGAACCACTCTGTAGAGGCACATGAATCTGTTTACATATCTTAGGGTTAGAAGCAAACTCCTGTAAAAATTCATCATCCATATGTAAAGGGTGTGGAGAAGTAAAACGAATACGCTCAAGTTCTTCTATTGTAGAGATTTTTTGAAGCAGTTCGGTAAAATTACACTGCTCTTCTTCTGCCGTAAAATATTTACCATAGTTGTTCACATTTTGACCAAGAAGCATCACCTCTTTGGCTCCAGCATTCACAGACTTTTGAATCTCTTTAACAATCAATTCAGAAGGAATTGACACTTCATCCCCACGTGTTGCAGGAACAATACAAAAAGTACATGATTTATCACAACCCATTGAGATGTTTACCATGGCTTTAAAGGTGTTGGTTCGATATTCACCAAAAGCATAGGTACTGTCATCATAGTTAATATCTATCTCAACAGCATGTTTTTTATCGACAACATCTCTAATTTTAGAAATATTACGTGCACCCAAAACAAAGTCTACAGAGGGTGCTCTTTTTATAATATCTTTTCCTAAATGTGATGCTGTACATCCAGCCACACCTATTTTTGCAGATTTTTTCTTATACTTATTAAAAATACCTATCTCCGAAAAAAGTTTCGAGACAGGTTTTTCTCTTACACTACAAGTATTGATAATAATCAAATCAGCATCAGCCAACTCTTCGGTCAGTTCATAAGGCTCTTTTCTATTTAGTTCAGCAATCATATGTTCACTGTCGCGAACATTCATTGCACAACCCAATGTCTCTATGTATAATTTTTTCATTCTTACTTTACGATATGAACCTCATAGATATATTCATCATCATTCAAACCAAACTTCACTTCTCTCATATATACAGAGTACTCCTTCTCTTCAAAATATTCAATAAGTGCTTTTAACTCTTTATGTGTGTTCTCTTTATCAAAATAGAATATAGATTTTTTATCTAAATCCTCTTCTATCTTTGATACTTCAATGACTTTTGGTTTTGATGTTACTGATGCTCTCGCTAATTTCAATTTCATTCCCCATTCCTTAATATTTTTAAAATAATTATATCTCAAATTTTTAAATATGTTATATTTTATTATATTTATTATACCTATTTTCCTTAAAGGTTTGTTTAGATATAATATATCTCTTCATACAACTGACAAATCCACTAAAATAGTAACGCATTGTTAAGTTCACTTTTTGAAGATTGCAAATAAAGGAAATAACTATGGAAAAAATTGTAGACATTATAGAAGCGATGGCTCATGAAAAAAACATTACTCTTGAATCTGCTGTTGACGCATTCAAAGAGGCACTCATAAAAACAGCAAAAAGATGTACCACCTATACATCACATTTTGAAGCAACCGTTGATATGAATAAAAAGGACTATACCGTTGAACAGGTTATTCTCATTGTTAAAGATAATGATGAAAGATTTGAAACAGAACCTGATGCTGTTATCAGTCTTGAAGAGGCACAAGAAGAGTATGGATCGGACCTTGAACTGGGCGATGAACTTCGTTCTGAATTTATTCTTGAAGATCATGGACGAACAGCTTCGTTTAACCTTTTTAAAGAGTTACAGTACCACATTCAAAGACAAGTAGAACAAGACCTTTTTGAAAAATATAGAGAAAAAGTTGGCTCAGTCATGATTGGTACCGTTAACCGTGTTGATGATAATGAAGATACCTATATTGAGATTGGAGAGCTTAAAGGTATTTTGAGTCAACGTAACCGTATTAAAGGTGAAAAGTTCAAAAGAGGAGACACGGTAAAGGCACTGTTACGTTATGTCACCATTGACCCTGAAATTGGAATGTTCCTAGAACTTACTAGAACCTCACCAAAGTTTTTAGAGAAACTCATGGAAAAAGAGGTTCCTGAAATTGGAGATGAATCCGTACTCATCATGGCTGCAGCCAGAATTCCAGGACAAAGAGCAAAGTTGGCACTTAAAACTGACTTCCCTAACATTGACCCTATTGGTGCTGCCGTTGGTGTAAAAGGAGTCAGAATCAATGCTGTTAGCAAAGAGCTATCAGATGAAAACATTGACTGTGTTGAACATTCACTTATTCCTGAAGTCTTCATAACACGAGCCTTGTCTCCAGCTATTGTACAGAGCGTTAAAGTTCTACCGGGAACAGAAAAAAAAGCCCTTGTGAACATTACCAATGACCAAAAAGCAAAAGCCATTGGTAGAAGTGGTATCAATATCCGTTTGGCATCCATGCTTACAGGTTATAACATCGAACTCAATGAAATCGAAGGTGTAACAGACCGTTCAGGTGAAAGTTCTGGAAATGCTCCTTCAGAAATCGAAAAAACAACCAATACCGATGCATTGGCTGACCTATTTAAATAGACCATTCACTAAAAAAAAGGGTAGAGAGATGGCTCTACCCTTCCCATCCCCCAATATTTTTTAAAAACTCATTTTCCTCTCATTTTTTTTCATTATAATACGTACCAATAGTAAAAAGGAAAATTATGAACATAGAATTTTTAAGTCAAATCGTCGATTATGGAGTACTAGGACTACTCGCATTTATGAGCTTTTTAACCCTCTTCTTTTGGATAGAACGTCTACTCTTTTACCGAGGTATCAACATAGAAGCGTATAAAACCCAAGAAGAGCTTGAGATGAAAGTTACCAATAATTTAGCCATTATCTCCAGTTTTGGAGCCAACGCTCCTTACATTGGTCTTCTAGGTACCGTTCTAGGAATTATCATCACTTTTTATACCATGGGACAGACAGCAGACATGGATGTAAAAATTATTATGACCTCACTTGCCCTTGCACTAAAAGCGACAGCCATGGGTCTGGTTGTCGCCATTCCAGCCATATTTTTCTACAATCACTTGAACAGAAAAGTCGAAGTTATTTTAAATAAGTGGATTATTCACCAAAAGGAAAAATAATGCGACGTTCAGCAA
>Ga0256840_1003745_pt1 | contig 12005 bp, 16 predicted proteins | sample 355202metaG_FD_185969 | JGI IMG/M metagenome (GOLD analysis project Ga0256840, IMG submission 185969) | Hydrothermal vent microbial communities from Mid Atlantic Ridge, Atlantic Ocean - 355-202 | ecosystem: Environmental > Aquatic > Marine > Hydrothermal vents | place: Atlantic Ocean: Mid...
CATCTTTTTATTTTTTAATGCTCCGTGAAAGTAGATGTTTTCCTCTATACGTACAAAGTTTAGAGGTACGGCATAGGGTTTGTTTTCATTACATACTGCTAACGTACCATACTCTGCTTTGTCTAGTACTCCATTTATGATCTGTTTGTCTGTGATTTGGAATACTTTTTTCATATTGTCTCCTACAAATTTTTATGCTATTATACGTCTTATCTGTACTTGCCACAAGATACAAAATATTTATATTTTTAAAGGACAGTTTTGTATATATTGGACGAAAAAAGCAAAAAACCACTACACCTACAGCTTTACTCTGCACTAAAAAATGACATCAGTACCAACTACCAAGCAGGAGATAAACTACCATCCATACGCAAAGTAGCTACCCTTTATAATCTCAGCAAAACCACCGTAGAGTCTGCATACTCTCAGCTCTATGCAGAGGGGTATATAGAGAGCCGCCCCAAGTCTGGGTACTATGTGAGTGAGCTCTATTTTGATACTTTTGCTTCTGAAAAGCTAGCAGACACGCCTGTACCCTCACCTAGTTACAAATATGACTTCTTCCCTGCACAGCTATGTGCAGAGGACTTTCCACTCAAAACGTGGAAACGTCTAGCCACCAAAGCACTAGATGAGAGTACAGATTTTGGTAGCTACCCTGATGGTCAGGGTGAGTTGCCACTTCGGGAGCAGATAGCCAAATATCTTATGGCATCACGTGGGGTAGTCTGTAGGGCTGAACAGATAGTTATGACCTCAGGCTTTATAGATAGCATGAGACTCTTAGCCTCCTTACTCAAAAAAACACATACGCACTTTGGCATCGAGCATCCAGGATATCATATAGCCCGCAAGGTCTTTGATGAGTTTGGATACAACATAGACTACATCGATGTTGATGACAAAGGTATAAGCCTGCAAAACATTGAGAAAAGTAAAGCCCAAATCCTCTACGTCACCCCCTCTCACCAATACCCCACAGGTGTGAGCATGCCTATCGCCCATAGGCATAAACTCCTAGAACTGATGCACCAAAGAAAAGGGCTCATCATAGAAGATAATTACGACAGCGAACTACGCTACAGCACTCGCCCTATCCCTGCACTACAAGGTTTAGACAGATACGACTCGGTAGCCTACTTAGGCACCTTTGCCAAGTCTCTTTCACCTGCAATACGTGTAGGCTATATGGTACTACCGCAGTGGCTTCTCGCACAATACAAAGAGAGCTACGATGCCCACTTTGCCAAAGTCTCCCTCTCTACCCAAAAGACCCTAGCACTTTTTATGGCAGAAGGACACTACGACAGACACCTACGAAAAATGCGAACCCTCAACCGTAAAAAACACAACCTCATGCGTGACACCCTTAAAGTCACACTGGGTGATACCATGCAGATAGTCGCCCAAGGAGGAGGACTCGCCATCCTCATCCACCCCACTGTACCTTTTAACTGGGAGAAATTCAAAAGATTGTCTGAGGAATCGTATATCAAGATCTACCTTGCCAAAGAACGCTGTGGCGGAGAGTTTGAAGCTGTGCGTATGGGGTTTGGTGGGCTGAGTGAGGAGGAGATTTTGGAAGGAGTAGAGGTGTTTTCTCGGGTGTGGAGAGAGGCTATGGTTTAAATAATATCATATTTAGCAAACTCTGACTAATTCTAAAATCAGACTTTTTTAAAGCATCAACAATCTTAACAACATCACTTTTGGAGATTTTGTTCTCTATATATAAAAATCTCAATATACCTACTAAGCCTACAATCTCAATACCTTTGTCGTTTGCATATTTGCGACCCTTTTTTTCATCGATAATAAGCGCTAGATTCTTTTCTAAAGACAAAGTAATTGCTGCGGATTCACCGCTATCCAACTCTGTATGTATGGTATTGAAAAGTAAACTATCTTTATATTTTTCAATGAGAACAAACCCCTCTTTAATCTCTCTGTCCAAATAATTTCTTGCATCCTCTTTTTGTGCTACTTCTGTATATACTTCATAGGGAATAATGACAGTTTTAACAAACACTTTTAGTATACGAAACTCGTCTATATTAATCAGTGTAATCAAAACGGTTGAATCTGAAACTATCATTTTTTGGCAATCTTTTTAGCTACTTTTAATTGAGTATCTAGTTCATCTGCATCATATCCCATCCAATCTATGCCATGATGATTCAGTATTTGCATTGCTTCTTGCTTATCTATACCCATAATCTCCGCCATTTTCCCCATAGAGATAAGCCCTTGCTTATACTGCTCCAATGCCACAGTTTTTTTGATACCCATTGAGAGTGTATCATCATTAAGAGGTATCGTGATACCTATGGGTTTTCCATGTTTTGTTACAAATACAGACTCATTGTTTTCTAAATATTTTGTCATATTGGATGGATTGTTTTTTAGGTCTCTTATTGATACAGTTTGCATAGCTTGTTCCTTTATAGTACTACGTTTTGTGGGTATATTATAGCACAATATTTCATCTATTTTAATAGCACCTTCCAAACATATTACTACACCACTATTCCATGCTTTCTAGCCCTATTTTGATTCTGAAATATAGCCATAGCTGTTTTCATTTTAGAAAAGCCTAGTTTTTCATAAAACTTTTCTTTCGTAGGTACAGAATAAAGTATGATTTTTTGATGCTCTTTTGAGTCTTCTATCAATTTTTCCATAATAGCTTTTCCTATACCCATACCTTGATATGTGGGATCTATCGCCACATCACAAATATAAGAACAGTCAATGCCATCTGCTAACGCACGACCTGCACCTATAAGCTTGTTTTTGTCATAAACAAAATATTTGAACATACTGTTATTAAAAACTACCTCTAAATCTTTAGCAGATTTGTCACCAAGTGGAGCTATCTTGTACAGATGAGACAATGCTTTAAAATCTATATTTTTTGCATCACTTACCCAGTGTAAATTTTCAATTTTCATTTAAGTACTTTTTTCTCATCTCTTCATCACAAACTATAACTTCCCCAACTTCACTACCCACCTCATTACCCCAGACTAACATCTGTTCAAAGATAGGTATGAGCCCTTTTCCGTAAGATGTAATGGTATATTCTACTTTTGGAGGCACTACAGGGTAGACTTTTCTAGTAATAAGTTGATGTTTTTCCAAATCTCTTAGGGTTTGAGTGAGCATTTTTTGGGTGATGCCTTCTAATTTTTTACGAATTTCTCCATAGCGTAATGTCTCATCACGTAAGTACCAAAGTATAAGCCCTTTCCACTTGCCAGAGACCATCTCAAGGGCAAAGGTAAAAGAACAGGCGTACTCTTTTCCATCATATTTTAGCTTCATTAGGTTCCTTTTGGTGTGTATATACCTTTTTGGGTAGTTCTTGACATACTAGCATATTGATGATAAAGTTTCAACATCTACAGATTAAAGGAAATTTATGAACAACGACTTTACCAAAGCAATGGACTTTAGACACGCATGCAAAGTATTTGATGAGAACAAGACTATAGCTGATGAGCAGATGCACTACATCTTAGAAGCAGGACGTAAATCGCCTTCTTCTTTTGGTATGGAGGGGTGGAAGTTTTTAGTTATTACAAATGAAACGCTTAAAGCCAAGCTTCGACCATATTGCTGGGACCAGGTACAGATTACATCATGCTCTCATTTGGTTATTATATTGGCAGCCATAGAGAATGTAAGGGTAGAAAGTGGTGAAATTGAGAGACGTTTTCGTAGACGTGATATGTCTCAAGAGAAGCTTGAATATTATATGGATATCTATGCCAAACACCTTAAAAAAACACTCTCCTCAGATGAAAATATCTACCATTGGACAAGTAAACAAAGCTATATTGCTTTAGCCAATATGATGAGTGCTGCTGCTTTCATAGGTGTAGACTCTTGTCCCATAGAAGGTTTTGAGAAAGAAAAAGTAGAAGAGATACTGGAGCTTGATACCTCTAAGTGGCAAGTGTCTGTAGTAGTTCCTTTTGGATACCGCATCAATGAACAGTCCATACAATTGAGACTTCCATTTGACGAGGTGGTAGAGTTTATTAAATAACTCTACGCTATACTAAAGACCCAAAGTGATTTTGATTTTACAACAATTTTTATTTTACAACTTTTTTGCCAAGTTTAATCCAGCCATGTTCTATGCCACCTTTAAGTTCATAGATATTTTCAAAACCCATTTGAACAAGTCCTTGACCTAAGGATTTTGTACGATTTGCATGTGCACAGTAGATAAGAATGGGTTCTTTTTTGTCCTTAACCAAACGACCTAGGTTAAAAAACCATTCTGCTAAGTCTGCATCACCTTTTGGGGTAAAGAACATCATTTTATGGGCACCTTTTATAATGCCTGTCTGTTTCCACTCCATTGGGGTACGTATGTCTATGACGGGATACCCTTTTGCCTGTAGTTTGGAAAAGGTATTGGCATCTACTGTTTTCAAGTTTGCAAAAAGGCTGACACTGAGTATAGCGAAAATTAAAAGTATTTTTTTCATTTATGTATCCTAAAAATTAAATTTTAAGAAGTGTACTTAAAAAAGATTAACCAACTCTTTTGGACTATATTTACGCTTCAACCATAAGTAACTCTTTTAAATCTTCTTTCGCATCACCCGTAAGATGTAAATTGAAATTCTCTGCTAAGAAATCCATAATGTCATCATTGACAAACTGTGGTGGTTTTGGGCCTAAATAAATGTCTTGAATCCCCAAACTAAAGAGTCCTAGTAAAATGATGACTGCTTTTTGTTCCATCCATGAAAGTACTATAGAAATAGGTAAATCATTAATAGGTGTATCTAGTGCTTCACTTATAGCTTTTGCAATTTCAACAGCACCATTGCTGTCATTACACTGCCCTAGATCTAAATATCTTGGAATCTCTGTACCCTCTATCACACCAAAATCAATGTCGTTAAATCTAAACTTACCACAGCTAGAAGTAATAATCACACAGTCTTCAGGTAGCATCTCTGCCATCTTTCTATAGTAATTTCCTGCTTTCCCTGGAGCATCACAACCTGCTATCACAAAAAACTGTCTTATTTTCTTAGATGCAATCGCTTCTAAAATCTGTGGAGCCAATGTCAAAATGGTTTTATAGTGGTGACCTGTTGTAAGGGTTAGGTCTTCATTCATGTTTGTATCTTCACAGGCAAGTGTTTTTTCAATTAGTGCTGTAAAGTCATCATTTTCTATAGGAGTCCCCCCTTCTATTCCTACTATTTTATAAGTAAATACTCTATCAATATAGTCAGCATTTTTCTTTGGAGGCACAATACAATTTGTATTTACAACAAATGTACCTTTAAACTTTTTCATAAGTTCTGCTTGATCAAACCATGCTTTTCCCACGTTTCCTTTTAGGTACTTGTATTTTCTTAGCTCAGGATAACCATGTGCAGGTAACATCTCCGAGTGGGTATAGACATTAATACCTTTGCCTTGGGTTGCTTTTAAAAGTTTCTCAAACATATCCAAGTTATGACCACTTACCAATATGGCTTTTCCTTCAACTACATTTTGGGGTACTACTACAGGCGTAGGGATACCAAAAGTCCCTGTATGTGCATTGGAAAGTTTATCCATCACTTCTATCCCCGCACTTCCTACTTTCATTAGTTGCCTAATATGGTCATCAAAGTTAAAGTTTACATTCGTAAGTGTGAAGTAGAGTGTTTCACTCATCACATCATCAATGTTTTTTGTTTGTGTTGGTGCTAACTCATTGAGGTGTTCACGGTATGAACTTAGCCCTTTAAGACCAAATACCATCAAATCTTGAAGTCTTGATAGATTTTCATCTTTTCCACAAGTACCTACTACAGCTCCTGTACTTCCACATCCACCTGGGGTACTCATCTCACATTGGTAACAAAACATACTCATAATCAATCCTTTAATTTTAAATGATAGGAGATTGTAAAGTATTTAGAAGTCTAAGTCATTAACATTGGTTAAGAGCATAGTTCTTGGAGTAATGCTTTATTGACACTATATATATTTCCACTGACTACTATGGCTTGTTTTGTTTTAAGTTTTTTGAGTATTCGAGAGAGTGTGACAGGTGAGATATTGAGTTTATCTGCAATGTCTGTATGCTTTTGTGTATTCAAATCAATCTTCTCTTCTATTAGATGATAGGCGACTCTTTGTGTCGCATCCATAGTCATTTGCGAAGAGATAAGCTTCTCAAGGTTTATAATTTTGTTAGACATTGACTCTAAGATGTTTTCAACGATCGTTGAATTAGAAAAAAATGCCTCTTTAAAACATTTAAAGTCCATTAACAAAACCTCACTCTCTTCTAAAGCACGGGCTGTTGCAGGAAAAGGTATGCTTTTATAGTTAGAAAGTTCCGCAATCGTCTCATACGGTTTGAAAAGATTAAGCGAGAGATTTTTCCCTGATGTGTTGACTTTATATACCTCTATTTTTCCTTTTAGCACGATATGCAAATGCTTACTCTCATCACCTTCATAAAATAAAATAGTATTTGTAGATAGCTTTTTGATACTTGATATTTTGAGAATTTTATCTTTATCCTTTTCATCTAATTTATTAAAAAGTCTAATGTTGTTTATATAGTTTTTATCATCCATATTTAATACTCTTCTATATCGTCATAGAAAATATCTTACCCTCAGGTTTTGCATCTGCTAGTCTTAAATCAAACGCCATACAGACATTACGTACAAACATACGCGAAGACTCTTTTACTACTAGTTTATCTTCAAAAATTTCTATGAGTTCATCCGCTTTCATTTCATCCAAACGCTCTAGTATCTCATCTAGTCTTGTTAGTTTCATACTTTCATCAGCCCATGAAGTTTCTAAATTACACATTAGGTTTAAGATGTGTTGACGTACGACCAAATCTTCATCACTCAACAAGTGTCCTCTAAACACAGGGAGTTTCCCCTCATTAACTCTATCTATATAGTCTTCTACCCTCTTTTCATTTTGAGCAAAGGCATACCAGCTATCAGAGATAGAGGACATGCCTAGCCCTATCATGAGTTTGGTCTTCCCTGCGGTGTAGCCCATGAAGTTTCGGTGTAGTTTTTTTTCTACCATAGCCTTGTGCATTTTATCAGTAGGTAATGCAAAATGATCCATGCCTATCTCTTCATATCCCGCTTCAAAAAAGAGTTGTTTACCTAACTCATACAGTTCTCTTTTCTGAGAATCTTTAGGTAAATCATTTTCATCAAATCCTCTTTGTCCAACACCCTTTATCCATGGTACATGTGCATAAGAGTAGTAGGCTATACGGTCTGGTCTGAGTTTAACCGTGTTTGCTATGGTTTGCATGATGTTTTCTTTTGTTTGATGAGGCAGACCAAAAATGATGTCATGAGAGATAGACTCATACCCTATCTTTTTTGCCAATGTATGTATGCGTTCTACGGTTTCAAACTTCTGTATACGGTTGATAGCCAATTGCACAACAGGGTCATAATCTTGTATACCAAAAGATGTACGTGTAAAACCTAAGTCAAAAAGAGTTTGGAGTTGTTCTTGGGTGGTATCATTGGGATGTGCTTCAAAAGAGAAGTCATAGACATCATGACGCACGGCATGTTCAAAAATGCCATCTATCATACGTTTTAAGTTTGCAGAGCTAAAAAATGTGGGTGTTCCTCCACCTAAGTGTATCTCTCGTATAGAGGGTTTCTCTTCTAGGACATCTACATAAAGTTTCCACTCCTTGAGTACGGTATCTATATAGGCATCTTCTACAGAGTGTTGCTTGGTAATATGCTTATGACAGGCACAAAAAGTACAAAGAGACTCACAATAAGGCATATGAATATAAAGGCTTATCCCCTCTTCTTTGTTTGACTCAGAAAAAGCACGCTTCACACTCTGCGTCCAGTCATAGAGACGGATACCTTCTTGATCCCAAAATGGCACAGTAGGATATGAAGTATAACGAGGACCGGGAATATTATATTTTTGAATAAGAGATGCATTTTTTTTGGATGTCATGGTCTTCCTTGAAAATTTGGAAAATTATAGCGTATAAATTGTCATAAAAGTATGACCTATATCAAATCTGTTCAACTTGATATATATCAATCTATTGTATTTAGATTTGAACTATAATTGAGTATTAAAAATACAAGGAGTTTAGTATATGCTCATAAACAAAGATAATATTCCTGTGGTTGCTATGGACTTTATGAATGAGGTACATCATAGAGATGTAGAAATCATCAATGCACTTTTTGAACTTGTTTTAATCTATGAAAAAGAGCCAAATGAAGAAAACTTTAAGAGAGTAAATGAGCAATATGAAAAATGGTATGCACACACAGTAGAGCATTTTCAAGGTGAAGAAGTAAAAATGAGAGAAATGAATTTTCCGCCTTACCCCATGCATAAGGGTGAACATGACAATGCCCTACATAGGATGAATGACATCTATCAAAACTGGAAAGAGACAAAAAATATTCAACTCCTTAAGATATATCTCATTGAAGAAATTCCAGTATGGTTTACTCAACATATACAAACAATGGACACCATTACAGCTCATTTTTTCAGTACTGGAACTATGTCATGTCATGCACATTAAGATAAAGGGAAAATACCATGCAGTTTTCATCTACTCAAAACACAAAACCTCTTACAGCATCTTTTTACAAAGACTTAACATTTTCTGACAGTTCCGTAGTCATCACTTCTATGTTAGAGAGTAGCTTTGGTAAAGAGATACGCATCGCTTTTCAAGAAGGTCAAGTGATGAAAGAACATAAAACGAAATTTCCTATTACCGTGATGACTCTTCAAGGATGCATAGAGTTTACCGTACATGGTGAGATATCTGTACTTAAAGAAGGGGATATCATAGCCTTAGAAGGTGGCATTATGCATGAACTTAAAGCCACACAGAAGTCAGTTGTTTGGCTTGGGCTTCATAAGGGCGACAGCATCAAGAGAATAGAAAGTATACTAAACTAGAGTATATTACGTTACTTTTTTCAGAGTCTTTTTTGTAGATTCATACCCTAGTGTGTAGAGTTCATCAAGTTTTTTTAAACTAAAAAGAGAGTAGTTTTGCAATGATTGGGTGGTGATATAATAATCACACTCTTTTATTTGACTCTGGACAGATGTTCGCCACATGAGGAAAATAGTACGCTTGACTATCCCCCAAAGTGAATTTGTAAAACCATTTTGTTTTGGATGTAAATCAATGGCAATAATGGGTAACCTATATTGTTTCAATGTCTTGACTGGTAAATTATCCATTATTCCACCATCTACAAGTGCGTATTTTTTATAAAAAACAGGTCTAAATAATGGCACAACTGATGATGATGCTATACAAAGTGGAATTGCCTTACCTTTGTTAAATCTTACTATCTCACCACTTTCTAAATCTATAGTTGTAATATGTACATTGATAGGTGCATCTTCTATATTGACTAAAGGTATTAACTCTTTTAACACTTTTTCTTTTTCGTCAATTTTTAATATACCTTTTTTTAGACCATTAAATTTAAATGTCTTTCTAAAGGCTTTTGATTTAAAAATTTCTAACTGTTTTCTAGGTGAAACTCCCGCAGCAGTACTCATGGCAATAATAGCCCCAATACTACTGCCAGAGATAGCTTTAATTTCATATCCAAGTTCTTGTAATGCAGAGATGGCACCTAAATGAAATGCACCTCTAGCGGCTCCTCCTGAAAGAACCAAACTAATCTTCATCTTTTTCCAACCACTCTATGATTTTCCACTCACCTTCCATTGTCTCTACTAAAGCAGTACATGACTCTACCCAGTCACCTGAATTTTTATATTCTATACCATCTATTATTTTCATTTCAGCTTTATGTATATGACCACAAATAATACCATCATACTTTTTATGTTGGGCATGCTTTGCTAAAACAGTTTCAAAATCATTGATAAAAGAGACTGAAGATTTTACACTGTCTTTGACATACTTTGAAAGTGACCAGTAACGTCTATAGCCTACTTTTTTTCTTAAAAAGTTAAGTACTCCATTAAGGTGCAGTAACATATCATATCCTACATCTCCTAGAACAGCCAGCCACTTTTTGGTCATAGTAACAGAGTCAAAAAAGTCACCATGGGTTACATAGTATCGTTTTCCATTTAATGCTTTATAGTCTAATTCATTTGCTATAGTAAGAGAATTACCCAAAAATATAGGAACAAAATCTCGTAAAAAGTCATCATGGTTACCAGTTATAAAGTAGACATTTGTACCTTTGCGTGCTTTACGTAATACCTTTTGAATAACATCAGAATGTGATTGGCTCCAACGAAACTTACGTTTTATGGCCCAACCATCAATAATATCACCAACTAGATATAAGTTTTCAGACTCGTTATCTTTCATGAAATCTAAAAATCTATCAGCTTTTGAAAACTTAGTACCTAAATGTATGTCTGAAACAAAAATCGATTTATAATGCATATATAAGCTTATATTAAAACGATAACATAAAGGTTACAGATAAGAAATTTATTTAAAATAAAGATTGATTATCTTCTATCTTCCATACTATAGGTTCTTTTTCTTTCTCTTTTAAATATGCATTGATACGAGAGAAGGGTTTAGACCCCCAAAACCCTCTGTAGGCAGAGAGTGGTGAGGGGTGTGGGTCATTGATGATGAGATGTTTGGTATTGTCTATATGTTTACCTTTTTTTTGTGCATAGGCTCCCCAGAGTATAAAGACTATATTTTGACACTCTTTATTGACAATCTCAATCACCCTGTCGGTAAAAATCTCCCATCCTTTGCCTTGATGGGCGTTGGCTTTACCCTCCTCTACTGTAAGTACAGCATTGAGTAGCAAAACACCCTGTTTTGCCCATGGAAGCAGATAGCCTGTGTGGTTGTTGTCTATACCTACATCATCAAATAACTCTTTATTGATATTTTGTAGTGATTTTGGAAGAGGTTTTACATCTGGCAATACTGAAAAACACAAACCATGTGCATGCCCTACTGTTGGGTATGGGTCCTGCCCTAAGATGACTACTTTTACCTCATCTAGTGGCGTGACATTTAAGGCTTCAAACCATTGGTTTTTAGGAGGGAGTATCGTTTTACCACTCTTTTCCTCTTGTTCTAAAAATATCTCTAATGCCTGCATATAAGGTTTTAAAAATTCATCTTTTAAATACCTATGCCAAGAAGTTTTTTCGATGCACTTTTTCATTATTTTATATGAAGCTCTCTCTTTATGTCATCTTCAATACTCGCTGGTTTTGTAGATGACCCATAGCGTTTTATAACATTGCCTTTGGCATCTACAAGAAACTTAGTGAAGTTCCATTTGATACTCTCTGAACCCAAAAAACCCGTAGCTTCTTTTTTTAGAAATACATACAAGGGGTGTGTTTTATCACCATTTACGTCTGTCTTCTCAAAGAGTGGAAATGTGACACCGTAGTTGACCTTACAGAAGTTTTGTATCTCAGCGTTTGTACCTGGCTCTTGTTTTTTGAACTGATTGGAAGGAAAGCCCAAGATGACTAGACCCTCTTTTTCGTACTTTTCATAGAGTTTTTGTAGCCCTTCGTACTGTGGTGTAAAGCCACATTTACTTGCAACATTAACGACTAAGACCACTTTACCTTTATACTCAGACATGCTATGCTCTTTGCCTTGTATGTCAGTTGCTTTGTATGTGTAAAACGTATTCATCTTATCTCCTGCTTGCAGTGTAGATGTAAATGTAAGTAAAGCTATACATATAGCGTAAATATGTTTCATCTGTATTCCTTTTTTATATAATAGTGTGCTTTATCATATCATAATTAAATGGCTTAAAACTACAACTCCCTCTTCACCCGACTCAAACTCTGAGGTGCAATCCCAAGCACAGAGGCAAACTGTGCATTACTAAGCACCTCTTCATACACAGGTGCTATCTCTTTAAGGAGTTTGTATTTGGCTGTGGCATCTAGGGGGTTGAGCATCTGCATCCGTTGTACGATGGTGATGAGTTGCA
>Ga0256840_1003746_pt1 | contig 12005 bp, 8 predicted proteins | sample 355202metaG_FD_185969 | JGI IMG/M metagenome (GOLD analysis project Ga0256840, IMG submission 185969) | Hydrothermal vent microbial communities from Mid Atlantic Ridge, Atlantic Ocean - 355-202 | ecosystem: Environmental > Aquatic > Marine > Hydrothermal vents | place: Atlantic Ocean: Mid...
TATGCTATCTGCTGCGTTTTTTGTTGTTTGGCTCTCTAGTGTTCCTAGTTGTGCTTTAAGAGAGAGTGAAGCGCTTGTGGCACTGATTGCGGAGAGTGGTTGTCTCCATTGGTGGGCTATCATACTAATCATCTCTCCCATCTGAGCGAGTTTTGACTGTTGGAGCATCGCTTGGTCTTTTTGGCGGTTTTTTTCCAATGCCTCTTTTACCTGCTCTTGAAGCTCTTCGTTAAATCTATCTTTTTGAAGTTCTAACTCTTTTTTCTCTGTTATATCTCTATAGACACCATGGATTAACGCTTCGCCTTCGATAGTGACCTTGGTTAAAACAACTTCGCTCCAAAAGAGAGAGCCATCTTTTCTTTTATACTGCCATTCAAATGATATATGTCCCAGTTTTCTTGCAAGTTGTGCCATTTTAAGCATTTTTTTTATGGAATTTTCTCCATCAGGTTGATATTTTGGCATAATTTTTGCAACATTTGTCTGTAAAAATTCCTCCTTAGAGTCATACATAAACATCTTCAAAATAGCTAAATTACAATCTTTATATGTAATTTTTCTAAATATCACAATACCATCGGAAGATTTTTCATAAATAGTCTGAAAAGACTCCTTGAGTGTAATGAGATTGTTAATTAGGAGATACTGTTTATAGCCTGCTTTTAAAAAAATAACAGTAAAAAAAGTCAAAAGAAGCGCAAACATATACGCCACACTCTCTTGATAATAGACAAGAGAAAAGATAGAAGAGAACATAGTGATAAAAACGAAAATAACGAAAAAATGAAATGTACTTATAAGCGTAGAGATAGACCCAGCACTCAGAGCCAAAAGGATAGCACAAAGCATAAAGAAGTTCTCTATAGGTATCTCATACAGAACACCCACGATAACTATATAAGCGTACAAAAATGCTGTAAATGAGGTTAAAAAGAAGAGTACATCTATCTTTTTGTAGAGGCTATCACTGAAAGCACATTGTAGGCTACGCCCTATTTTCGCCTTGTAAGTAACACGCAAAATCAAGACAAGAATATGCAATAAAAACCAGAGGCTCATCTCTCTCAAAGAGAAAAAATCAAAGATAACATACAAGACTATCAGAGGTGCAAAAAGATTAGCTGCAAAAGCAGAGAGTACTACTGATTCGACAAACATCTCTATAGATCGAAGATTATATCCTCGTATCCATTTTTGAAATATTCTAATGTGACAACCTTTGTGGTTTTGCAAAATAGTAACCCTGAGAATAATCCACACCCAAAGCTTTTACCTTTTCATATATGGCTTCATTTTCAACATACTCTGCAACCGTTTTAATGCCTTGTCTTTTAGCAAAACTAACGATAGTCTCTACTACATTTTGCGAATACTCATGTGTAGTAATATTTTTTATCAAACACGCATCAAGTTTTAAAACATCAGGTTGGTAATCTAGCAGTCTCTCGAAGTTGGAAAAACCAGCTCCAAAATCATCAATAGCGATCTGAACTCCAAAATCTTTCACTTTTGCAACAAAATCCTTGATAAGCTCAAAATCTTTCATCTCTTCATCTTCTAAAAGCTCAAAAACAACTCTGTGCGCAGAGTCGCTGTGTCTGTGTAAAAGCTCAAAAATCTTCTCTCTTGTTTTGCTACGCTCTATATCCAAGGCAGAGAGATTGATACTGATCTCTTTATCTGTTACATGTAAGAGTGCAAAAGATTGCTCAAGAACGCGGTTTGTTATCTGATAATAGTACTTTCCTCTTTTAGAGATATCGAGAAAAAAGTAAGGACTTACTATCTTCTCATCTTCATCAACAAGACGAACTAAGGACTCATATTTGCTCACTTCTTGCGTGCTATTTTCAATAATAGCTTGAGAATAAACAAGAATTTTTTCATTATGAAGTGCTACTTTTACCATTTTGAGAATCTCAAAATTTTTCCGTGCAAGTTCTCGCTCATCTTGTATAAAATTATTTGCAATGATAAAAGTTTTTTTACTCTGGAGTAACTCTTTGAGCCCATAATGTGCATTCTCATAGCTATTCTCTCCATGCGCGAGAGAGATAAGGATTGTAACATCATATTCGATTTCACCAAGTTCTACAACACTCTCATTAACCCTCTCTTGAAATGCAAGCAGCTCTTTTTTCAGCTCCCCCTCTGTAAGGGGACACTCTTGTATTTTTTTCACAAAAGCGTACTCTCCATCTCCGAGAGAAAAGAGATCTCTAAAGCTTAATCTCTGCTGTATTGCCTCTGTAAATTGCTTCGCAAAAATCTCTTCAAAAGTTCTCAAAGCGTTTTGTCCATAGTATCTCTCAATATCATCAAAATTTTCTATCTTCATAAGCACTAAAATGATATCATCCGAAGCATCGCAGATATCAATAAGTCTTGTTTTTTGATTCATGGTGTGCGTGATATCATTTTTTATAGAGATGTATTCGAGGATATTGCCATCCATATCTAAAACAGGTTTGATTGTTGTTTCAAGATAAATTGTGTCACCATTTTTTGTTCTATTTTTCAAAACACCTTGCCAAATCTCTTTTTTCTTTTTTATCGTCTCCCACAACTCTTTGTATATCTCCTTGGCAACACTTGGATGACGAAGTAGATTATGGCTTTTTCCGATAAACTCTTCACACTTATATTGAGATACTGCGCAATAGGCATCATTGACATAGGTGATTTTTCCTGTGGTATCTGTTTTTGAGATAATAGTGCTGATATCTGCAACATCTTGATACTGTTGCAGTAAATTAACCTCACTTGTCATCTTAATTTTTACTATAATTTTTTTGAGTGCCTCTATAAACTGAGTCATATCTATGGGTTTGAGTAGATATCCATCTACGCCTAGCTTGATACTATCCATAAAAAAGCCAGATTCATTATAGGCAGAGAGAACTAAGATAGGGATATCTTTATCTGCTTTTCGTATCTCTTTTGTCATCTCTAAGCCATTAAGTCGTGGCATATTAATATCGGTGATAATGATGTCAATCTTATTCGAATTGAACTTTTCTACTCCATCTTGCCCATCAACCCCAACGACAATTTCACCAAATATTTCATGAAAAATCAGCAGTGTTGCCTCACGGGCAGCTTGGTTATCCTCTACATAGAGAAGTCGTAAGGTTTTTGAAAATTTTATAATATCACCAATGTTTTTCATTTAATGCAATCCTGATATAATTTTAAGCTTTTGTATAATATCGTAAAATTGTATCATTATTATATCAATTAATCTAGTTATACTTACATGTAAGCAATTCCTAAGTAGAATTGAGTAAATTTTATCCAGAGAGACTTTTTATGAAAACACTCTACGAAAAACTTTCCCTCTTTTATCTTGGAAAATCGACACAAGATAAGTCGCTCACCCTTCTAAAAAATAAAAACCTCACTACCCACGCTGCTATCATCGGCATGACAGGAAGTGGAAAAACTGGGCTTGGGATGGGTCTTATCGAAGAGGCTATGCTCGATAATATCCCCTCTATTTTGATAGACCCTAAGGGTGATATGGGCAATCTCTGTATGCGTTCTGCCTCGTATGAGAGTACAGATTTTATCCCTTGGGTTGGTGAAAGTAAGGCGCAAGAGACAGCGCAGATGTGGAAAAAAGGGGTAGAAAGTTGGGATCAAGATATCTCACGATCACAAAAACTTTCACAAACTCCCGTCACACTCTATACCCCTGGCAGTAGCGCTGGTATAAGTGTAAACATTATGAGTTCACTCAATGCCCCTGAGAAGGAGATTTTAGAAGATAGCGACCTTTTTAACTCCTATCTTAGTGCTACTGCCTCCTCTTTGCTCTCGCTTATTGGTGAAGAGAGTGATATTCATTCAAAAAACTATACCCTCTTAACAACTTTGATAGCACATGCTTGGCGCAATGATCTCCCACTAAGCTTAGAGACACTTATCGCTTCTATTATCAATCCAGCTTTTAAAAAGATAGGTTTTTTAGCCTTGGATGATTTTTTTCCCTCCAAAGAGCGTTTTAAACTTGCTACTCGTTTTAACAGTGTCTTTGCCAATCCCTCCTTTTCACAGTGGCTTGAGGGAGTAGAGCTTGATGTTGATGCCTTGCTTTTTGATGAAAACGCCAAGGCAAAAGTGAGTATCTTCAATATCGCTCACCTCAGCGATAGCGAGCGGATGTTTTTTGTCACCATGCTACTCAATCGTTATATAGCGTGGATGCGTCGTCAAAGTGGAACTTCTACGCTTCGCACACTGCTCTATATGGATGAGATTTATGGATACTTTCCACCAAGTAAAAATCCTCCTTCAAAAGCACCAATGATGCTCCTGCTCAAACAAGCCCGTGCCTTTGGTGTAGGCATCATTCTCTCTACGCAAAATCCTGTTGATTTGGACTACAAGGGGCTTTCAAATATAGGGACTTGGTTTATAGGTCGCTTGCAGACTCGTCAAGATATCGACAAGGTTATCGAGGGTTTGAGTGGGAAATTAGGCTCTGATTTAAGTAAGGCCGATATACGCGCTATGCTCTCAAATATGCAAAAACGCACCTTCTTTTTGAAAAGTGCTCATAGAGAAAATGTAGAAGTTTTCCAGACTCGCTGGGTACTCTCCTATCTCAAAGGCCCTCTAAAACGTGATGAGATTAAGGCTTTAATGCAATCGCAAAAAGTGATTCAAAAATCTAGCCCTCTACAAAAAAAGAGAACTCTCAAAAAAAGCACAAGCGCATATAACGGTGAATTAACCCAATATTTTGATGCTAGCTCCTCTAGTGAACTGAGACCATCTTTAGCAATCAATGCTGAGATTTTGTATCATAATACAAGCAAAGGCATAGATAAGACAGAGCACATAAACTGGGAACTGCCTCTTTACGAAGATGGCTTTGATTTGCAAGAGATACAAAAACTCCAAGACAACTATAAACGCTTCAGTACAAAAGCTCCAAGTGATGCTAGCTACGCAAGCCTTCCTGCAGTGCTATTAGAGCAAGAAGCTAAGAAAAAAATCTCCGCAAAGATTCAGAGCTTTCTCTATCGCAATCAAAGTTTAGAGCTCTACCGAGTACGCTCTCCTAAACTTGACTCGAAAGTCGATGAGACCCTTCAAGCCTTTAAAATACGCTTTCAAGACCTGCTTAATCAGAAAAAAGATGCTGCGCTAGAGATTATCGAAAAACGCTACGCTACAAAAGAGCAACGCATTGCTACGCGTATTGAAAAAGCAGAGGCGAAACTTGAAAAAGAGGAGTCTGATGTTAGTGCAAAAACAACTGATACGCTTGTTAGCGCAGGATTAGCCATCTTTGGAGCTTTTTTTGGTGGACGCTCTAGCTCATCACGCATCGGCTCTACTATCTCTAAAGGGGCGCGTATCTCTAAAGAGAAAGCAGATGTCAAAAGAGCAGAAGCTGAAATAGTAAAATACCAAGAGCGCTACAGAGACCTTCAAGATGAACTCTCTGATAAGATAGATACACTTGAGAGTAGATATGAACTAGAAAACTACACTATCGAACCTTATCAAATTCGTCCAAAAAAACGCGATATAAACATCAAAGATATCGCTCTCATCTGGAGAAGTGAAATTGCTTACATGTAAGGCTTTACATGTAAGCATAAGGAGATACAATTTCATATGATAAATAGATACCGTTCCAAAAAAATAATTTTTCTTTTTGCTATCTTGCTTTTAGCCTTTATACTCTTTTTGAGTGTTATGTTTATAGATGCGTTCAAAAGTCGTAAAAGTCCTTCGCTTTACACTTCTGAATCCACAAAAGCACAGCGTGGCAGTATTATAAGCGCAGATGGCTTTCATATCGCAAGCACGCAAAAACTGTATAAGGCGATGGTAAATACAAAAAATATCGACCCAAAGAAAAAAGAGCTTTTTATAGAACTTTTTAGTATTTATAGCGGTATGTCACAAAAAAATATTCGTAAAAAAATTAATTCTCGACGAGGCACTGTTGTTTTAAGCTATCAAATTGGTCCAAAAACAGCGCAATATCTCAAATCCCTCGCCTTTGAACTTTTAAAATTTAGAGTTTTTATTGAATATGAAAGTCGTTATGGTGAGCGGATATTGCAAGGCTTGAGTATTATCGAGAGTGGTGAAACTCGTGAGTATCCTTATGGAAAACTTCTTACTCCACTCATTGGCTACCCTCATAAAGTAGAGGACAATGGCTATACTCGTGTTTATGGGGTAAAGGGTATAGAAAAAGCCTTTGATGAGGAGTTAAGCGCTCAAAAAAACGGCAAACAAAGAGCCATGCGTGATGTTAATAACTATATGATTCTCAATAGAAAAAGCTTTACCCAAGCCCCTATCAATGGACTAGATATCAAACTCAATATTCCCGTCACTCTTCAGATAAAAATCGAAAAGATTGTTGATCGTTACAAAAAAGAGCTTCAAGCCAATGAGGTTTTTATCGTCTTGATGGAGTCTAAAAGTGGAAAAATTATCTCTCTTGCAAGTTCTAATCGTTTCTATCCAAAAGCGATACGCAAGAGTGACTACTCCTCTTTAAATACCTCTGCCATAGAGTATAGTTATGAGGCAGGCTCTGTTATCAAACCTATCACCTTTTCACTTCTGCTTGATAATAAACTTATCAACCCTTATGAGCTTGTCAATGGGCATAATGGACGTTTTAAAATTCAGAGAAAAGTTATCACAGATGAGCATAAGCTTGATTGGATGGGCGCGGAGGATGTCATAGTGTATTCTTCAAATATCGGCATGGCACAACTTGCTCAAAAACTTAGTGGTGCAGCATTTTATGATGGCTTTATCAAGTTTGGTATGACTGTAAAAAGTGGAGTAGATATGCCTTATGAGCGTAGAGGAAATATGCCAAGTGTTCGCCAACTAAATCATGAGATTTATAAGGCTACTGCTGGGTATGGTTATGGAATTCGCGTCAATCTTATGCAACTTGTCAAGGCATATAATGTATTTAACAATAGCGGACGCATTCTTACGCCTTATATAGTTGAGGGGTTTATAGATCAGTTTGGACGCCTCATAAAAACCGAACATGAACCTGCTAAACAGGTAATATCACCTGCAACTGCTGAGCGTATGAAAAAGATTTTAATCAAAACAGTCAATCAAGGAACAGGCACAAAAACACGCACAGAGGGTCTTCAAATAGGTGGCAAAACAGGAACAGCACATATCGCTGAAAAAGGGCGTTATGTCAATAAGTACAACACCTCATTTTTAGGTTTTATAAATGATAGCGAAAACAGATACACCCTAGGGATTACAGTCGTGCAACCACGAACGAGTCACTTCGCATCATCAACTGCTGTCCCTGTTTTTAAAGCTATCGTTGATACACTTATAGATGATGGCTATCTCACACCAGATAGCGAAAAATTTCCTCTACCTAAGTATGTGAAAAAGTTTCATTAGACTTATCCGCCAATGGTACCTCAAATCCAAATATTATCAATCAAGTGAGTTGTGCCAACAGTTGCAGATACAAGAACAATGGTATTTTGAGGTTCGACGGTAGTTATGCTCTCAAATTTTCGATTGACAAAAGAGATATAGTTTACATGTAAAGGATCTAGTATCTTGTGCATCTCTTGAGAAAGGGTGCTTACATGGTACTCTCCTTGCATCACCATTTTAGCACTATATTTAAGTGCGAGAGAGAGCTTGAGGGCTTCTTGACGCTCTTTGTCGCTAAGATAAATATTTCTACTACTCATTGCTAAGCCATCAGCCTCTCGAACGGTATCTACTGCAATTATCTCCACATCCATAAAAAGATTTTCTACCATCTGCTCTATTAGGGAGAGCTGTTGTGCATCTTTTTTTCCAAAATATGCCTTATCTGGGCAGACAATATGTAAAAGTTTCATCACTACAGTAAGAACGCCATCAAAATGTCCTACTCTATCTGCTCCCTCAAGAACATAGCCACGAATATCAGGCGCACAGACTCGAACCTCATCATTTCCATACATATCTGAAACATCAGGATAAAAAAGATAATCTACCTCACTCATCTCACAAATTTTCTCATCTGCTTCAAACTTTTTAGGATAGATTTCAAGGTCTTCACCTTCTAAAAATTGTGTAGGATTTACAAAGATAGAGACTACGACTATCTTGCACTCTTTGCGTGCTTGTTCTATCAAAGTCCTATGCCCTAAGTGCAGAGCTCCCATAGTGGGAACAAAGCCTATACTTCCCTCTTCTTTGCCTAAAAGTCTTTTAAGTTGTAACGGTGTGCGAATAATATGCATAAAACTAGCCTAAGATTGATATAATGCGTATTATACTTGAAAAGATTACTTATGGACAATTACGAATACACAGAATTACTCAAAACCTTACATGTAAAGATGCAAAATATAACAAATGTTATTCAGCCTGAGCGTATAGAAGCACGCCTTAGTGAAATAGAGACTATGGAAAATTCTCAGGACTTTTGGAATGATGCAGCATACGCAGCTGCTGTTCAAAAAGAGAAGACGCAGCTAGAGAGAAAGCTTGAAAAATACCGTATCACCCTAGATACTCTTAATGACGCTTCTGAGCTCTATGATATGGCAAAAGAGGAGAGTGATGATGAGACTATTGAGACTCTTTTTGCAGAAGCAAATGTACTTGAAGAACTTATCCAAAGCATAGAGATTGCTGTACTTCTTAGTGGAGAAAATGATGCCAATAATGCCATAGTCTCTATCCACCCAGGCGCAGGAGGAACAGAGAGTCAAGATTGGGCTTTAATGCTACTTCGGATGTACAAACGCTGGGCGGAACGCCGTGGCTTTAGTGTAGAGACGCTTGATTATCAAGTGGGTGAAGAGGCAGGGATTAAAGATGCTTCTATCATCATCAAAGGTGACAATGCCTATGGATATCTCAAAGTTGAAAATGGCATACACCGTCTTGTGCGTATCAGCCCTTTTGACTCCAATGCCAAACGCCACACCTCATTTAGCTCTGTGATGGTCTCGCCTGAGGTTGATGATGATATAGATATAGTCATTGAAGACAAGGATATTCGTATCGACACTTATCGTGCTTCTGGTGCTGGTGGACAACATGTTAATAAAACAGAATCAGCCATTCGTATCACACATATTGAAACAAATATCGTCGTTCAATGTCAAAATGACCGTTCCCAACATAAAAACAAAGCAACTGCCATGAAGATGCTCAAATCACGCCTCTATGAATATGAACTCGAAAAACAAAAAGCCGAAGAGTCTGGTGCTGAAAAGAGCGATATCGGTTGGGGACATCAGATCCGCTCTTATGTCATGCAACCGTATCAGCAGGTTAAAGATACCCGCTCAAACGAAGCTTACTCTAATGTTTCTGGTATCTTAGATGGTGATATTGATAAGATGATTGAGGGAGTCTTAATTGTTCAGAGTCAAAAATAAGCTTCTTATTCTCTTACATGTAAGCCTTGCTTTGCTCTTCTTAGGGTGTGAGATAAACAACACAAATCAAAATTATCTCTCAAACTCTTCACACAAAGAGGCTCTTATCTTTCCTAAAGAGACAAAAGCAACACAAGAAGAAGAAAAATCTAATCCTCTTTTTGTCAATGAGAGCTTAATCAATAAAGCAAAACTACAAGAGAGAGAAAAAAGCAGTCAAAATCTTTTAAGTAGATGGTGGTTATTTACCATTGCTATCAGTATTTTTATCGTTATCTATTTCATGAGAAAACAGAAAATCATTTTTGAAAAAGCTCAAAAACGCAGTGAATAATATTTTAGTAAAAGAGTGTGCTATTGATGATAGATGCGCTTATCTTGAAAATCACCATCAAACTATGCACTATAAAGTTATAGATTCATGTTCTAAAGAGCAGTGTAGCGCTCTTATAGAGAGAGGGTGGCGTCGTTTTGGGACTATGTTCTTTAGACCCATCTGCAAAGATTGTACAGAGTGTGAAAGTATCAAAATTGATGTTCAAAATTACAAATATTCAAAATCAGACCGACGCGTTATAAGAAAAGCATCGCATTTTAAAATTATCGTACAAAGACCAACACTGACGAAAGAGCATTTAGAAATTTTTACTGAGTACCATAACTATATGAAAAAGAAGAGAGACTGGGATCAGCAAAATATCACTGCTGAGAATTATTATCTCTCTTTTGTTCAAGGACATAGTAATTTTGGGTATGAAGTTCTCTATTTTAATGAAGATAGACTCATTGCTGTTGATTTAATTGATATCTTAGAAGAGGGAATTTCATCTATATATTTTTACTACAATCCTGAGTATCAAAACTTCTCATTAGGAAAGTATTCTATCTATCATCAGATAGAGTATGCAAAGCAGTTAGGTCTCTCTTGGATTTATTTAGGATATTATGTCTCAGAGTGTCAAAGCTTAGCTTACAAGAGTTGCTACAAGCCCTACATGACACTTCAGGGGCGACCAAGTGAACTAGACTCATATCATTGGCTTTAGAGGTAATTTTTAGCGAATTAAATTACTCTCCATCATAGAGTTTATCTTCTGTCGTTTTAAGGCCATATCTTTATCTAAATTAGCCTCTCTCGAAGAGTCGATATTTTTGCCTGCTTCACGCATTCTTTGAATACGCTGCGCTTCAAGACGCTTCATATACTCTCTGTTTTCAGCTTTTCTATCGCGTTTATATCGTTTTTCATCTTTGAGTAAAGTTTCAAGTTCTCTTATAGAGCCCGATTTATAATGTTTTTTATAAAACGGAATAAGATCTTCAGCAACTCTATCTAAATCAATAAAATGGCTACGAATTAGTTTAGAAAATGTTTGTGTATCTTTCGCATCCATACTTCTATATAACATAGAATTCAATCTTGTTAAAAGCGCTTGACGCTCTTTATCTAATTCTCGCAAAGCCTGCAGGTATTTTTTACTTAGTTTTAAATCAACTTCTGTCTTAAAACCAAGGTCTTTTGTCTTTTTTGCATTATAAACAAGCTCTTGCACACTACTATTTAATTGAGGTAATGAGCGAGCTAATTTTTGATATGCCTTAAGAGAATTATATATATCATCGCCTAGTTGCGAATAAGGCTTAGGGTTAGTAGCAAAAAGAAGTGTCCACGAAAAAAATGAGAGAAGAAAATATTTTAACATAGTAAAACCTTGAAGTTTTTTTTATAATTGTACACTAAGAAAGAGAAAATAAGAGAATAAAAAGAGAAATTCTCCTCAAAAAAGAGGAGAAAAGTTTAGATTAGCCGTTACGTTTTTTCTGAATCTCTTCAGATACATTACGTGGAACTTCTTCATAATGATCAAATTCCATTGAATATGTTGCACGACCTTGTGTTGCAGAACGGAGGTCAGTTGAGTAACCAAACATCTCAGCAAGTGGCACAAAAGCATCAACAATTTTGTTACCAGAGCGATCGCCCATGTTGTTTACCTGACCACGGCGACGATTTAAGTCACCAATAACATCACCCATAAAGTCTTCAGGAACTTCAACTTCAACTTTCATCATAGGCTCTAAGATAGCAGGAGATGCTTTACGACAACCCTCTTTCATACCCATAGAAGCAGCAAGTTTAAATGCCATCTCATTTGAATCCACATCGTGATATGAACCATCATAAAGAGTAATATCTATATCTTCCATAGGGTAACCAGCAAGAACACCAGTATTCATAGTCTCAGCACACCCTTTTTCAACCGCAGGGATAAACTCTTTTGGAACTGCTCCCCCTTTGATCTCATTATGGAAAACAAATCCACTATCAGGCTCACCTGGCTTAATTCTAAGAAATACATGACCAAACTGTCCACGCCCACCTGACTGTTTTGCGTATTTGTACTCTTGTGTTACTTCATCTTTAATAGATTCACGATAACTAACTTGTGGCGCACCAACTTCTGCATCTACTTTAAATTCACGGAACATTCTATCAACAAGAATTTCAAGGTGTAACTCACCCATTCCAGAGATAATAGTCTGTCCAGTCTCTTCATCAGTATGAACTCTAAAAGATGGATCTTCAGCAGC
>Ga0256840_1003747_pt1 | contig 12005 bp, 9 predicted proteins | sample 355202metaG_FD_185969 | JGI IMG/M metagenome (GOLD analysis project Ga0256840, IMG submission 185969) | Hydrothermal vent microbial communities from Mid Atlantic Ridge, Atlantic Ocean - 355-202 | ecosystem: Environmental > Aquatic > Marine > Hydrothermal vents | place: Atlantic Ocean: Mid...
CACACTCTCCAGTAGTTAATGGAATAGAATCATCTAACATGGTAGTAACCACATCTACAAAAGGAACAGCTGCAATTACACCATTAAACAATTCCGCATTCATATTAACAATTGCTCCCATTAGTAGTCCTCCAGCAGAGCCTCCTTCTGCATATAAATGTTTAGGCGAAGTGTAATTTTTTTCAATTAAAAATTTAGCAGAATCTATAAAATCATTAAAGGTATTTAATTTGTTAAATAATTTACCATCTTCATACCATTGTCTTCCTAAATATTGACTTCCTCTAATGTGAGCTACTGCATACACAAAACCTCTATCTAGCAGACTAAGTCTTACAGTACTAAAATGATCATCTAAAGTATAACCATACGAACCGTAAGCATACAGCAATAAAGGAGTATTTTTATCTAATTTGGTATCTTTATGGTAAACTAATGAAACAGGAATTTTTTTTCCGTCTCTTGCAGTTGCCCAAATTCGCTCACTTTTATAATTGAATTTATTGAACTTCCCTCCTAGTACTTCTTGTTCTTTTTTAATTTCTTTGGAAGAGTCTTTCATATTAAAATCAATTACAGAACTAGGTGTTGTAAAGGAATTGTATGAATATCGTAAAATATCTGTATCAAAATCTGGATTAGAGGCTACACCAACAGAATACGTTTCTTCATTAAACGGCAAATAAAAATCCTTTTGATTATCCCATCGTTTAATACGAATTTTATTCAATCCATTTGTACGTTCTTCTAAAACCAAATAGTCTTTAAAAATGGTAAAATCTTCTAATAAAGTTTCTTCTCTATGAGGAATAACCGTTTTCCAATTTTCAAATGTTGTTTTAGCAACAGGTGTCTTCATTAATTTAAAATTGGCAGCCTTGTCTTTATTGGTTAAAATGTAAAAATCCTGCTTATAATGTGCAATATGATATTCTAATCCTCTTTGTCTTTTTTGGAACAGTTTAAATTCACCATTAGGATTATTAGCTTCTAATATCTGATATTCAGTAGTTAAAGTACTTGTTGAAGCTATAATAATATATTTTTTAGATTTAGATTTAAACACTGATGTATAAAATGTTTCTTCTTTTTCTTCAAAAACAACTTCATCATTGGCTACATCAGTACCTAAAACATGCTTCATTATTTTGGTACTTCTCAGAGTTTTTGGATCTTTATGTGTATAAAAAATGGTTTTATTGTCATTTGCCCAAGTAGCACTTCCTGTAGTGTTTTTTATAATTTCGGGATAAATTTCACCGGTTTCAATGTTTTTTATTCTAATATCATATTGCCTTCTACTTAAAGTATCCACTCCATAAGTAACTAGCTTGTTATCAACACTTACGCTAAAGCTATTTAAAGTATAATAATCATAATTTTTTGCCATTTCATTAACATCAAATAATAATTTTTTATGCGTTCCATTTTCTTCTTTAGAACGGTAATACAATGGATATTGACCACCTTTTATATATTTAGTAATATAATAATATCCGTTTGATTTATAAGGAACAGATTCGTCATCTTCTTTAATTCTACCTTTCATTTCTTGAAATAAATCTTCTTGAAATTGATTGGTATGTTCTGTTATTTTTTGATAATATTCATTTTCAGCATTCAAATAGTTAATAACTTCTGGATTTTCTTTTTCGTTTAACCAATAATAATTATCTATTCGAACATCGCCGTGAATCTCCATCTTTTTTGGCTTTTTGGCAATCGTTGGTGTTTTTAGTTTTAAATTATTTATAGCCTTTTGAACAGTATCTTTTTTCATGTTGATTGTATTACAAGAGCTTGCAAAAATAAGTGAAATTAATAGACTAATTAGCACAAAATGTTTCATTGTTATGGTTTTTTATTCCTATTCTCAAAAATACTTTTTTTTAAGAAACAATTCTAATTCTTAAAAAAAATATATATTTGTTTTTTTAACAACTAAAAAGACACCTTATGTTTGGAGATATGGAAGGCATGATGGCCAAATTACAAGAAGCACAACAGAAAATTGAAGAAACAAAAGCAAGACTAAACACCGTTTTAGTTGATGGCGAATCTGGTAGTGGAAAAGTAAAAGTTACCGCTACTGCAAATCGTGAAATACGTGCTATTGCCATTGATGACAGCTTATTTGAAGACAAAGAAGCTCTAGAAGATTTTTTAATTATTGCATTAAATAATGCCTTAGAAAGTGCCAACGAAATTAATGAACGTGAAATGGCCAATGCCGCAAGAAATGGAATGCCTGATATTCCTGGTTTTGATTTTTAATTTTAAATTAAAACAGTATTTCTGCTAGATAATTAACTAGACATTCTTATCTAAATCACACCCTTAGCCTTAAATTCTAAATATTTATTAATCACATTTACCGTTAAATTACCTGGTTTGGTTAAGATAGTATAAACACCTCTTCGTTTTAATTCTTTTACAATTAATCGTTTTTCATACCTGAATTTTTCGGCAATGGTTTTGTTGTAAATATCTTTAATTTCTTCTGATGGATTGTTAATGAGTTCTTCCAACTCTGTATTGATAAAGAAAATAACAACCAAAACATGATTTTTTGCAATTCCTTGTAAATAGGCTAATTGCCTATCTAAACCATCTAGTGTTTCAAAATTTGTATATAAAAAAAGTAAACTACGTTGTTTTATGTTTTGTTTTAAATCTGCGTATAAACGACTGTAATCGGTTTCTTTAAAGTCCGTTTTTACATTGTAAAGCGTTTCTAAAATTAAATTCATTTGGTTTGATCTACGCTCTGCTACTACTCTATTTTCAATCTTTTTAGAAAAGCAAAACATTCCTGCTTTATCGTGTTTTTTTATGGTTACATTACTCATTACTAAAGTGGAATTGATAGCGTAATCTAACAAACTTAATCCGTTAAAAGGCATTTTCATTACTCTACCTTTGTCTATTATGGAGTAAATAGGTTGCGATTTTTCATCTTGATATTGGTTAATCATCAACTGATTTTTCTTTGCTGTTGCTTTCCAATTAATATTTCTAATATCATCACCTAAAACATATTCTTTAATTTGCTCAAACTCCATAGTTTGCCCTATTTTACGAATTTTTTTAATTCCGTATTCATTGCGATAAGCCATTGCCATTAAATCAAATTTTTTGAGTTGCAAAAAAGAAGGATAGGTCATTACCATATCTTTATCTTGAAAATCAAAACGTCTTGACACTAGTTGTAACGGACTTTGAGCATAAACTATCAATTTACCAAACCAATATTCACCTCGTTCTGTTGGTCTTAATTGGTATTGAAATTCTTTATTTGAAGATGCTTTAAGCTCTTGCTGAATTAAAAAATCTCTTACTTGAAACTGATTAGGAATTTCATCAATTATTTTAGCAAAAACTTTAAAAGTATAATGATTTTTAAGATGAATTTCAATAGGATTTTCATCTCCATTTGAAAATTTTTCAGGTAAAAGACGCTTTGCTTGAATGCCTTTTTTTGCAAAAAATAAAATAAAAATATCTAAAAAAGTCAAGAAGATTAGAGAGAATAATAATACTTTACTAACACCAAATAAAACAGGAAAAAGATACGACAAAGCAAACAAGACAATAATGCTTATTGCAGCGTAAAAAAAGCGTATTTCTAGGTATAATTTTTTCATTTGTTAATGTTGAATGTTAAATTTTGAATGTTAAATTGATGTATTCAACGCAACATTCAAAATTTAACATTTATCTAGGTATCTCAATAGTTTCTATCATTTGTTTAATGACTTGTTTGCTTGTTACACCTTCCATTTCACGTTCTGGAGTTACAATAACTCTATGCTGTAAAACAGGAATTGCACTGCGTTTAATATCGTCTGGTGTTACAAAATCACGTCCTTGCATTGCTGCAAATGCTTTGGAAGCTTGCAAAATAGCTAAAGAAGCTCTTGGTGAAGCTCCTAAATATAAAAATGGATTTTCACGTGTATTGGTAACCATTTTTGCAATGTATTGCATTAAATGTTTCTCTATTAATATTTCTTGAACTTGTTGTTGAAATTTGGCTACTTGACTTGCTGAGAGTACGCTTTTCACTACGTCAGTCTGTTTATTTTCTTTTCTATTATGATGTGTTTCAATAATTTGAACCTCTTCATCTAAAGTAGGATAATCGACTTCAATTTTAAATAGAAATCGGTCTAATTGTGCTTCTGGTAAACGATATGTTCCTTCTTGTTCTATGGGATTTTGAGTTGCTAAAACTAAAAACGGAACATCCATTTTATAGGTATGACCATCAATAGTGATTTGTTTTTCTTCCATTACTTCAAATAAAGCTGCTTGAGTTTTAGCAGGAGCACGGTTAATTTCATCAATTAAAATAATATTTGAAAAAATTGGACCAGATTTAAACTCAAATTCACTTGTTTTCATATTAAAAATTGAAGTTCCTAAAATATCACTTGGCATAATATCTGGTGTAAACTGAATTCTACTAAAGCCTACTTTCATAGTTTTTGCCATAAGTTTTGCAGTGATCGTTTTTGCAACACCTGGAACTCCTTCAATAAGTGAATGACCATTAGATAATACGGTTGCTATCAACAAATCAATCATATTTTTTTGACCGATGATTACTTTGTGCAATTCCGTTCTAATAGCTTCAACTCCTTCTTGAAGTTCTGATAAATCAATTCGGTTTTTAAACGCTAAATTTTCTTCTGGTGCGTTTGAGATTTGTTCGTTTTGTTGGTTTGTATCTTCCATTAAAGCTTTGTTTTTTTATAAAATTTGTTCAATAATTTATTCAATACTAATAGTGAATTTTCATTCAAATCACTGGTATTGCTAAGATTGACAATATAGTCAATTAATCTATTTATTTCGTCTTTATCAATACCAGTTTTATGATGTAAGCGTTTCTTGAAATCCGCATTCAAATTTTGAGTATCTAATAAGTAGGTATTTCTTAAATATTCTAAGAAAAAGGTTATTTTTTTATGGATAATATCATCAGGCTTACCTTCTTGATAGTATAAATTACCGATAGTTTTAGCAAAAGAGATAGACGTATTTGGTAATTTTTCTATGATTGGTATGATTCGTTGTCGTCTTTTGGCTCTAAAAATCATAAATAAGAAAATAGCAACTAACATACTAAACCAAGCATATTTTAAGGCTGGTTTTGATAAAATAAAGCGTAATTCTGATTTAATTTCATCAGTCTGTGCTTTGTTTCTATCATCCCAAAGCATGGTGTTGTCTGGCACATACGAGAGTGCATCTGCTATATATACTGCATGATTGCTTTTTAACAAATGATAATTTGTAAAGGCATACGGTTGTGTATTAAGAATAAAATTTCCATCACCATATTTAATTTTCACAAAATTAATATATTTATTTTCAGCATTTAACATTTTATTATAGCCTAAAACGGTTGTTGAAACGGTATCTAACTTATTAAAATAAACTTCCTCTACTCCTTTGCTGTAATTGTATTTTGTTCTACTAATATTTTTATTGGCGAGTTCTAAAATAATTTCAGTTTTAACTTCATAATTATTTTGCACTTCAAAATGTAAAGTATCTTCTAAATATTTAGGAAAGGAATGACTTGCCATAAAAACAGTATTCCCATTTTTAACATAATCTAATAAATCTATGCTTGACTCTTTATCGGAACTTAAATAATTATTTAAAAAAAAGTACGTTGATTTTTGTTCTTCCATAAACTGATAGTTTTGGGAGAAAAATTCATAAGGTGATATATGCACATCTCTAACTTTTGAGTTATTCAATAGATTAGGCAATTCTTTGTGTAAAATATACGCTCCATAAGGTGTTTTTCTAGAAGACAAGAAGGAAGGCGACCAATCGATTGGTTTGGGTTGGGTATAATCATTAACCATCATTGCAAGTAATAATGCAATGAAGATAAAAAGATATATTTTTAATGTTTTATTACCCATTTGGTATTCAGTGTTCAGTTTTCAGTATTCAGTGTTCAGTTTTCAGTCTTCGGTCTTCAGTCTTCAGTCTTCTCTCTCTATTCTTCTCTCTCTATTCTTTTCTCTCTATTCTTCTCTCTCTATTCTTTTCTCTCTATTCTTTTCTCTCTATTCTTTTCTCTCTATTCTTTTCTCTTAAAAATCTCAATCAAGCTAAACAGTTTTTTAAAAGCTTGTTCACTGGTATTAAATTCTGGTTTTTCTATATTAAATTCGCCATACCAAGCATAATCATAAATGTATGATATGTATTGGAATTGTTTTTTTACTTTTTCCTCTTTAATTTCTTGAAAATAATCATAATTAGTTTTTTCTGAATCCCATTCAATGATTTCTTTATTGGATAATTTCTTTAAGCTCAATAAATAATAGTATCTAATTGCAGAACGATAATCATTTTTTAACAAGGCTTCTTCTACTAATGTCTTAAAATCTGTTTCGTGAAGTTTGGTTTCAATATCTTTTGCTTGTATGTTTATTTTATCTGATTTTCTTCCAAAAATCCAATTTCCATCATCGTTCATATAGGCAGAAACAATTTTAAAAATCACAAAAGCAATAAGTAAAAAGCCAAGAATTTTAAGTAGCAATGTTACTGCTCTCATTGACTCATCTGGTGTTTTTAAATCAAATAATTCTTTCAATTTTTGAGCTAACCACAGTTTAAATCGTTGCCATGCACTAAGTTCTGCATTTTCTGTACTTTCATCATAATTAAATTCTGCTGTTTTATACTTTTCGTGAATTTTATTTATCGGTTTTCTTACGGTAAAATTTTTAGATGAATCTACCTTTAAGCTATCTTTTTTATTAGAAGCATAAGTAATTCCGATAAGGAAAAAGAATAATATGTAAAGGAGTTTTTTTATAACTTAAAATTCAATTTTACCAATTTGGTCAATTTCATCATTTGCCGAAATATTTTCTAATAGTTCCTTTTGAGAGAAGTATATTATTCCTTGACTAATCTGTAAAGTAACCATAAATACAGTAAAAAAAGTGGTTACTACCAAGGTAACAGGACTAAAAAAAGCTTGTTGGAATTTTTGGATAGCTCCAAGAGGACTTCCATTATTCATGTCTGCAAACGAACTAAAAACACCTGTTAAACTTATCATAAAACCAAAAACAATAAGAATAATAAGAAATAAGAGTGCTGTACTTCCTGTAGTTGCCCAAAACTTTTTAGTAAGCAATGTCCATGAATACCCAAAACAATCGGTTACGCCTTTATTGGTATATAAATATTCGTAAAAAGCCATAGAAAACCATAACATCATGGCTGCATAAACTAAAAAAGGACCTACAATGGTAATCAATGATAAAAGGAGTACAATATAGAAAACAACACCTGCTGGAATAGCTATAATTATAGACATTAGAATAAAAACGGCTATTTTGCCAGCGTTTTCTTTATAATATGCCAAAACATCTTTATAGTTAAAATCCGTTCCACGTTCGTTATATAAAATCATATAAATACTTACAAAGGTATAGTTTACAACACTAAATATAAGAATTAATATGACGTATAAAAACTCTACAAGTGCTGGAAAAACAACTAACTGACCTGTGTAATAATTTTTTACAAATTGCAGAATTAAGAAAATTCCATTAATCATAAAATAGTTTGTAAAAAAGTGTTTTCCGTTTTCTTTGATAAATTTAAAAGTATCAGAAAAAAACTGACTAAAATCTCTTTGTTGTAGTAATTGCATATTTATATTTTAATTAGAGTGATTATTTATTTTGTGATTTTAATTTGTTATGTACTAATTTTGGATAAAAGATATAATAAAAACTTATCGCACTTAAAGTAGTTATTATAATTCCAACCGAAAGCCAATTAGGCATTACATTGGAATATCTGGTAATATATCCTTCTAGAAATCCAGCTGCAATAGTAAAAGGAAAAGTACTTATGACTATTTTTATAGAATCTCGCATTCCTTGTTTTAAAGAGTTATACCTAGATAAGGTATTTGGAAACAAAATACTCGCTCCAAGAATTAATCCAGCCATAGCTTCAACTACCATAGCAAAAATTTCCATAGAACCGTGAATCCAAATTCCTTTTAATGATTCAGTAAAAACCTCTTGTTCGTAAAAGAAGTATTGAAAAGAGCCTAGCATAATACTATTTTTAAATAAAATGTAAACAGTACCAACACCTCCAAAAATTCCGTAAATATACGATAGTAGTCCAACTTTTAAATTATTAATGGTAATACCAATATGGCTTCCCCAATTTGAACCTGACTTATAAACTGCTAATGGATTGCCTTTAGCTATGTTTTCTAAAGTCATATTTACATAATAATCACCTAAAATTAATCGTACAAATTTATGATCGTTTGCTGCAGACAAAGCACCAATAAGCGTAAATACAATAAAAAAAGTAAAGGCATAAGCCAAATAGCGTCTGTAATTATAGACGATTAAAGGCACTTCGGTTTTAAAGAAATACATCAACTCATTTTTATCTTCTTTTTTATTTTTATAGATTTTTTGAAAAGATTTGGCTGCAAGGTTGTTTAAATAAAGAATTGTTTTACTTTTGGGATAATAAGTTTGTGCATAAGACAAATCATTAATTAGATGAATGTACAAACTTGATAATTCATCAGGATTGCTGCCTTTACTAGCAAATATTTGCTGTTCAAAGTCTAGCCATTTCTGTTTATTTTGTTTAATAAATGCTGCCTCTCTCATAAGAAAGGCGAAAGTAAAAAATATATGAGTGAGTTACAAATAAATACCACGCAAAATGTAAATATTCATTTTAGAGCTGCTAGTTTAGGTGAGCGCATTGTTGCTTTTATAATTGATTATATTGTGATAATAGCCTATATAATAGCGGTGTTCTATATTGCAGCTAAAATGGGTTTTAGAGGTTTTGAAGACCGATGGTCAAGAATAGCAATTATTTCAATAATACTTTTACCTGCAATGTTTTATACTTTATTATCTGAAGTTTATCTAGAAGGACAAACTCTTGGAAAAAAAGTAATGAAAATTAAAGTCGTAAAGTTAGATGGTTACCAAGCTTCCTTTTTAGATTTCTTTATGCGTTGGGTTTTTAGATTGGTAGATGTTTATCTTATTGGTGGAACAGGTGCAGTTGCTATTTTAAGCATTGCCACTTCTAAAAACAGTCAGCGTTTAGGTGATATGGCTTCCGGAACTGCTGTGATTAGTGTTAAAAATTCATGGAATATTAACTCTACTATTCTTGAAGAAATTAATGAAGGTTACCAAGCAACATTTCCGTCTGTAATAAATTTAACGGATAATGATATGCGAATTATTAAAGATACATATCGTACTGCTTTTAAAGCAAAAGATTATAAAACCATTGATAAACTCCGTATTAAAGTAGAAGAAATTACTAAAACAAAAAAAGGAGAATTGCGTAATTCTGAATATCTTAAAATTATAATGAAAGATTATACACATTTTACTCAGGATATGTAAAGCCCATCTTCCGTCTTCCCAAAGGGAAGAAACTTTATCTTTACTCTATAAAAACAAAATATCCCCAAGGTTTTAAGGTGATTTCGTTATTCTTTTTTAACTTGTATTTTTTATCATTAAAGTAGTTTGTTGCAATTAACTCTGTTTTTATATTAGAAATTTGCTTTTTAGCAGATAAATTACCTATAAACGTAATTCGCTTACCGTTTTTCTCTCTAGCAAATGCAACAACATTTTTATTTGATGTTTCTATTCGGTTAAAACTAGCTCCATTTTTTCCACCATTTAAAGCAAAATTTGTATTTTTTAATTTTCCTAATTTAGTCAATAAATTAAATGTTTTACCTTTTATTCTAGGAAAGCTATCTTTCTCAAAGAATTTTAATCGATGATCTAAATCGTATTCTTGACCAGAATAAATTAAAGGCATTCCTTTGACCATATAACTTAAAACGGTCATAATTTCTGAAGCATCGCCCATTCTTTCTTTTACGGTTCCGTTCCAAGAATTTTCATCGTGATTGGTTACAAAATTCATTAAAATATCATCTTTTTCATACTGTTTTTCTATTTTTTGAATGTATTTATCAAAATCAGTTACTTTTTTTTCTCCTTTTGCTATTCCATTCATTAAATGATGAAAATCCCAAGCGTAAACCATATCAAACAAATGATCTTTCATAAGTTCTGGTTCCCAAGCTTCTGCCAACATAAAAATTTCTTTTTTCTTTCTTAATTTTGGAATTAATTCTTGCCAAAAATCTTGCGGAACCATTCCTGCAACATCGCATCTAAATCCGTCAATATTTTCTTTTTCCAACCAATAACTCATGTCTTTATACATTTCTGCTCTTAAACCTTTACTATCGTAATTTAAGTCCGCAACATCATCCCAACCAATAGAAGTTCCATCTTCTTTTAACGGATAAGTAATTTTTCCATCTTTCCCTTTGGTATAAAATTCTGGGTGCGTTTTTATCCATTCATGATCCCAACCAGTATGATTAGGAACCCAATCTAAAATAACATAAATTCCGTTTTTATGTGCCGTTTTTACTAAGTTTCTAAAATCATCAATGTTTCCAAACTCAGGATTTACCTTTGTAAAACTAGAAACTGCATAATAACTTCCCAAAGCTTTTTTGCGTTCTTTTTTATCTTTAATAGTCGATGCAAATATTCCTCCTGTTGCTTTTCTTTTAGTTTCCGAAATAGGAAAAATGGGCATCACCCAAAGAATTTTAACACCCAATTTTTTAATTTTCGGAATATCTTTAGTAAAAGCAGCAAAAGTCCCTTCTTTAGAATATTGACGGATATTTGCTTCGTAAATGACTGCTTTTTCTAATATATTTGGAGAAATTGGAGCTATTTTTGTTTTAACTTCTTCACTTTTTTGTAATGTTGAATCAAGTTGTGAATGCTGTTTTTTTTCTGTATTACAAGACGTTATTAAAAACAATCCTAATAATAAAATATTTAATTTTCTCATTGTCTATGTATTAAACCCTTACAGAGTTTGAAACTCTGTCAGGGTTGTTTATATTGATTTTTCTAGTAAAACAATTCCATATTTAGAATGGATAATTACTTTACCATTTTTAACTTTTACTTGGAGATTGGAATAAGCATCTCTCAACATTTCGCCATCTTTAAAAACGGAGGAAACATCTATTGTTTTTTCGCCTTTTTTTAAATCTAATCCAATGATTACGCTATCTTCCACTCCATTTTTAGTATCTACTCTTTTAAAAATATACGGTTTTTTATTAAGTATAGTATGCTTTCCATCGCCAATAGAAAGATGATTGTGCCTAAACTTTCCTAGTTTTTGCCAATGTCCTAATATTTTTTGTGTTTCGGTATCGGAATTGATTTCCGTCCAATTCATCAAACTTCTTAAATTAGCATCGCCGTTTGTACCAGCAACTATTAAAGGTCTTGCGGATTCGTCTCCATAATATATTTGTGTAGTTCCTGGCGATAAAAGTAGTTTTGTAGCAGCTTCATAAGATTTTTTTCGTGCTTTATCAAACGGAGCACCATCATCATGCGAAGTTAAATAGTTTAACAAACCGTATTTACCTAAAATAGAATCGTCTTGTAAAGAGTTATTATATTTAGAGAATAATTCTTCATAGGTTTTAAGTTGTTTGGCATTCCATTTAAACTCAAAATTAATTAAACTTGAAAACCCGTTTTTAAAATAGTTCACCTTTCTATCGCCAAAATCATATAATTGTGCGCCATTAATTCCGTAACCATACACTTCACCAACGGTATAAAAAGGAATTCTATTTTTTGTTTGATGCGTTTGATTATATTGCTTAAAAGCTATGCTACATTCTTTATTAAACGCATTCCAAACAGCTTCTTCTACATGTTTTACAGTATCCACACGATAACCATCAATTCCAAATTCTGTAATATAATCTGTTAACCATTTTATGATATAATATTTTGGAGCTCTGGGATAACCTGTTCTTTTAAAAAAGGAATTTAATTCGGTTATTTCTTGTTTTAATCGACCTTCTTTTTTCCATTTTTCAA
>Ga0256840_1003749_pt1 | contig 12000 bp, 13 predicted proteins | sample 355202metaG_FD_185969 | JGI IMG/M metagenome (GOLD analysis project Ga0256840, IMG submission 185969) | Hydrothermal vent microbial communities from Mid Atlantic Ridge, Atlantic Ocean - 355-202 | ecosystem: Environmental > Aquatic > Marine > Hydrothermal vents | place: Atlantic Ocean: Mid...
CTGAACCTGTCCACTGCTGCAGGCATCGTTGTCTATGAGGCTTACAGGCAGCTGGCCGGTAGCGATTTCCTAAAACTGCTTGCTGCTGTCCAGCAATAATGTAACAGGCCCCTGATTCACCAGATGAACCTCCATATCAGCCTGAAAGACGCCTGTCTCAACAGTTATTCCCATTTGTCTTATGGATTCTGCCACCTGCAGGTAGAGCCCCCTGGCCTGCTCCGGCGGGGCAGCATCTGTAAATGAAGGCCTCCTGCCCCTTCTGCAATCCCCATAAAGGGTAAACTGGGATACCAGCAGGATACTGCCCCCTATATCCCGGAGTGACAGATTCATTTTTCCTGAATCATCAGGAAATACCCTCAGGTTTGCACATTTATCCGCAATATAGCGCACATCCCTATCCGTATCCGACACAGTTACCCCGAGCAGGACCAGGGCTCCATTCCCTATGCTGCCTACAACATCTCCATTCACAATAACCTCTGCCTCTGAAACCCTCTGCCAAACCGCTCTCATCTAATCCCCCAGGTCCTCATGGAAATTTTCAGTGCCTCGTCATTCAAGGGTTCTGAGTAAAGGCACCTTGTGTCAACAGACATCTGAAAATTTATCATAGTCTGAACGGACCGCAACGGATTAACGTCCAGCAACCAGATCCAATGATCCATTACCTTTTTGCATATTTCACCCCCTTGTGCTTTGTGTTACTCCCTTTTATTCTATGCCCCATGAGTGCGGAACTGATCATAAATGTGGCTCCCTGGGAAACAAGGGTAGCCCTTCTTGAAAACGGAACTGCAGTGGAGTTTCACGTTGAGCGTCCTAAACGTCCTGGCCATGTGGGTAATATCTATAAAGGACGGGTGGCAAGGGTGTTGCCGGGAATGCAGGCTGCCTTTGTGGAGATCGGTCTGGAAAGAACTGCTTTTCTCTATGTTACAGATGTTTATGATCACCTGTCAGAGTTTGAGCTGATGCTTGGGCGCACCGATTCCAATGAGGAGGAGCCAGAGGACCATGTCCTTCAGGCCAACGGTGATGAAGAGCCGGAGTCTCTCCACTATACTCCTCCTCCGTTCCGGATAGAAGATCTCCTGCATGAAGGTCAGGAGATACTCGTACAGGTCTCCAAGGAACCCCTTGGCAGCAAGGGTGCCAGGGTCACTTCTCACATCTCACTGCCAGGAAGAAATCTGGTCCTCATGCCCACAATGAATCACGTTGGCATATCCAGACGGATTGAGGATGAACAGGAAAGGAACCGACTCAAAGCCCTGATTGAAGAGATGCGCCCCAAGGGCATGGGCTTCATTGCCAGAACAGCCAGCGAGGGGATTTCCAGGGAACATCTTCAGGCCGAGATGGATTTTCTCAGGGCACTCTGGGAAAACATCCAGCAGAAGGGAGCAAACCTGCCTATTCCCAGCCTGGTTTATGAAGATCTGGATATAACCCTCAGAGCGGTCAGAGACCTGTTTTCTGGTGATGTTCAGCGTCTCGTTGTGGACTCCAGGGACGCCTATGAGAGGATACTCGAATTCATCGAGGCCTTTGCAGCCAACCTCAGACCCAATGTTGAACTATATACGGAACCACAGCCGATCTTTGATGCCTTTGGGATCGAGATAGAGATGTCAAGGGCCCTTGGAAAAAAGGTGTGGCTGAAGTCCGGCGGATATATAGTGATCGAAGGGACGGAGGCCCTTACCGCAATAGATGTGAACACCGGGAAATATACTGGCAAGAGAAACCTGGAAGAGACCATACTCAAAACCAACCTCGAGGCTGCCAAGGAGATCGCATATCAGCTTAGGCTGCGAAATATCGGAGGGCTCATCATCATAGATTTCATAGATATGGCTGACGCTTCCAGCAGAGACGAGGTATTTTATACCCTCAAAGAGGCCTTGAAGCGGGACAAGTGCAAGACCAACATCCTCAGGATGTCGGAGTTGGGCCTGATCCAGATGACCAGGAAACGGAACAGGGAAAACATAAAGAGGCTGCTCACTGACAGATGTTTCTACTGTGACGGATCTGGATTCCTGAAATCGAGACAGACCATCTGTTATGAGATATTCAGGAAGATAAAGAGAGATGCCCCTGCCTATCCGACAGACACCGTTCTGATAGATGTACACCCAAAGATAGGGGAGATGCTGCTGAAGGAGGAGTCATCATTTGTGGAGATGATAGAGAGGGATATATCCAAGGAGATCGTGATACGTCCTCGGCCGGAACACCATATTGAACAGTTCAGTATAGCTTTTATAAACCGGGTTGCAGGGGAATAGCAGGTAATCCACTGTCATTTGTCCGGACATCAACCATAGACATGGTCATACTTGCAGGCCTGCAGAACTGACAGAGGTTTCAATAAGCAGAAGAGATACTATTCCATTTACAGGAAGGAGATCAGACCGGAATGTTTAGACCAGAAGCCAGGGCAACCCTGATAGGCAGTCTGCCACTTAAAGATCACAGGGCGGCAACAGAGATGATCTTTGAATATATGAGTGATATCCCTTTATGGGCCCAACTTCCCTGCTATCCAGAGGAACAGCTGCTGACACAGTTCGTTCCCGGGCTTCCCGGAATAAAGGCCGATAACGGAAAACTCTATTTCGATACGCAATCAACTGAGTTTGAGGCAGATCTTCTATCCTTTTTCGAGGATTACATGGCTGTTACAGATGGCGGTGCCCCCCTTGAAGGATCAAGGTTCTCCTTTTCCCCGGAGACGGAAAGGGGCTTCCTGGAATTCCTCAAAATGGCCAGAGAGAAACAAGGCAGTTTTTTTGCCCTGAAAGGCCAGGTTACGGGCCCCTTCACAATGCTTACCGGCATCAAGGATCAGGAAGGCAAACTGGCATTCTTCAATCCGATGCTGAGAGACGCCGTGGTCAAGGCTATGGCACTCAAGGCGAGATATCAGGTCGAAGAGATGAAAAAATTTACAGAAAGGGCCATACTGTTTATGGATGAGCCGGCCCTGGCAGGGTTCGGATCCTCTGCCATGGTCGGAATCACCCGGCAGGACGCCACTGATCTGCTCTCAGAAACAGTAGAGACAGTAAGGGGTTCCGGCGGCATCTGCGGAATCCATGTATGCGCCAACACCGATTGGCCTCTGGTGTTGGACTCAGGTGTTGATATACTGAGCTTTGATTCCTACAGCTTTTTTGACAAACTCATTCTTTACAGGCATGACCTGGAAAAGTTCCTGAACAGGGGCGGAGTGCTCGCCTGGGGGATAGTACCGACTCTGGATCAGAAAAGGCTGGCAGATGAAGATATTCAACACCTTTTCAGCATTTGGAAGGAACAGACATCACAACTTCAGATGGATATGACACTCCTGAGGTCGCAAGCGATCATAACCCCCAGTTGCGGCACAGGCCTTCTGCCACTTGAGCTTGCAGAGAAGGCACTTGCCCTGACCAGAGATCTGTCTATCAAAATCAGAGAGTCCATTCATTAGGATATTAAAAACGGGTATCAAGATGAAATATAAAGAAAAGGGAGAAGAAAAACTGCAGAGAGAGCGTATTGCACAGGAGCTCACCAAGTTAGCGGGCCTTATTGCAGACGGCGACATAGGCACCTTAGAACATGAAATCCTCCTGGCAGATCAGGGGGTCATCAAATGGAAACACAAGGTGGATAAGGATCGATTCTCCTCGGAAATAGAGATAAATATCCCTGTCCAGGGCAGGATAGAATCCCTGGAAACCCGGTTCTCTGCCTTTGGTCCCGATAAAAAACATGGCAAAAAGGAGGGTGCACGCCCATCCGTAAACAGAACGGGAAAGAGGCCTGAAGGACGCAAAAATGGGACCAGGAATAGTAACAGCAGGAAGAAACGGCCATACAAGGCCAGAAAGGTGAAAAAGGCCATCAAGGGGCTGTGGCAGGAGATAAAGGATTGCGCCCAGAGCAACAAAGCATTCCCGCCGGATAATGCAGCGCGGTTCTATGACCTGATAAACCAGTATGGTCAGATGGCAGATCCGCAGTGGAAGGATGACTGGACTGAATGCGCTTCATCCATGAAGAGTGCCATCACAGCCCTGAAATCAGGAGATCCCGGAGGGGTTGCCAGGGCCATAGAGAATGCAGAACAACTCACAAAACAGTGCCATGCAAAGCACAAAAAGTCATGACTAACAGGAAAAAGGAGTTTCAACACAGGAGATGGTTACTGAACAGTTATCAGGCCATACAGAAAATTTGACTACTCACGGAAAAAATATAATTATCACTAAGTAACCAGTTAAAGGAAATAATCAACTTAACAAGGAGAGGGTAATCTCATGGCATGCAGGAAAAAGGGGTGCAGTACCAAGAAGGGCAAGCAGGAGAAGAAAGAGATCAAAGGGGCTATTGTTGCCATTGTAACGCCATTCAAGGATGGCAAGGTAGATGAAGATGGGCTTAAGGCGCTGATTGACTGGCATATCAAGAGTGGAACCCATTGCATAGTGCCCTGCGGAACCACAGGTGAATCAGCAACCCTGAGCCATGAAGAACACATGAGGGTTGTGGAGCTGACCGTTGACCATGTGAATGGGCGCGTTCCGGTCATTGCAGGAACCGGTTCCAACTCCACGGAGGAGACCATCTTCCTGACCAAACATGCCAAAAAGGCTGGAGCAGACGCTGCCCTGGTAATCACCCCATATTACAACAAGCCGAGCCAGGAAGGACTTTTTCACCACTTCGAAACAGTAGCCAGGGAGTGCAAATTCCCAATGATCCTTTACAATGTACCCAGCCGAACAGGTGTGAACATGCTCCCTGAAACAGTTGCAAGATGTGCCAAAAACCGCTGGGTAATCGGGATAAAGGAGGCTACAGGCAGCCTCAAACAGGTCTCGGATGTGATAAGACTCTGTCCTAAAAACTTCATTCTTCTTTCCGGAGATGACTTCACCGCATTCCCTACTATGGCAGTGGGAGGAAAAGGTGTAATATCAGTAACATCCAATGTGATGCCCAAACAGATGGCCAACATGATGAACGCCTTTTTCAAGGGAGAAATTGAAAAGGCCAATAAACTCCATCACAAACTTTCACCCATGTTTGCTGCAATGTTCATGGACACCAATCCAGTCCCTGCCAAGGCAGCTCTCAAGATGATGGGCCGAATAGAATCTGATGAGGTCAGGATGCCTCTCTATGCAATGAGTGATGACGGCAAGGAGAACTTGGCCAACATTCTTAAAGATTACAAGCTGATATAGAAACAGGGGATTCTTAACCATGGTAAAGGCAATCGTAGCAGGTGCTGGCGGTCGAATGGGAGGACGGATTATCGCCATGATCAAGGAGGCTGATGGCATAGAGCTTTCCGCTGCCTTTGAACGCCCGGACAGCCCGGCGGTAGGCAAGGATGCGGGAGAAGTAGCTGGAATAGGCCATATCGGAGTGGAGATAAACGGCTCATTGGATCAGGTGATCGACAAGGGTGACGTGATCATAGATTTCACTTTTCACCAGGCTGCAGTTAAACATGCAGAACGGGCAGCCTCAGCCGGAAGATCCATGGTCATTGGCACCACCGGTTTCTCTCAGGAAGAAAAGGCCCGTATAGAAGAACTGTCCCACTCTTTCCCCTGTGTGCTGGCCCCTAACATGAGTGTGGGTGTCAATCTGCTCTACAAACTACTGGAGATAACTGCCACTGTGCTCGGGGACGATTACGATGTAGAGATAGTGGAAGCCCACCACAGGATGAAAAAGGACGCCCCCAGCGGCACTGCCCTGCAACTCGGCAGAGTGGTTGCTCAGGCCCTTGGAAGAGATTTCGACAAGGTAGCAGTCTATGAGCGTCATGGCATAATAGGTGAACGCAGCGGTAAGGAGATCGGCATCCAAACCCTTAGGGGCGGGGATATCGTCGGTGAACACACGGTCATGTTTGCCGGCATTGGAGAAAGAGTAGAGATCACCCACAAGGCCTCCAGCCGCGATACATTTGCCAGAGGGGCTGTCAGGGCTGCAAAGTGGGTTGCCGGCAAAGGTCCCGGGCTATATTCCATGCAGGATGTCCTTGGAATCTGAAAATGAAAATCGTACGCTTTTCCCTGAAAAACAAACCACCTATGTGGGGGCTATGGAGAGAGAGCTATGTCAGGGTCATAGTTGCCAGCCCCTTTGAAGGAATGATTGTAGGCACAAGCGAACAGTATCCCATAGAAGAGATAACCCTGTTGCCACCGGTTGCCCCATCCAAAATCGTTTGTGTAGGTCTCAATTACAGGGACCATGCAGAGGAACTGGGGATGCCTCTGCCTGATGAGCCTCTGATATTTCTCAAACCACCATCAGCTATCATCGCCCATGAAGAGGCGATTGTCTGTCCAAAGGCAAGCAGCCAGGTGGAATATGAGGCAGAGCTGGCAGTAGTAATAGGCAAAAGGTCAAAAGATGTTAGAGAAGAACAGGCCACGGATTATATATTGGGATATACCTGTGCCAACGATGTGACAGCCAGGGATCTGCAGAAAAAGGATCTGCAGTTCACCAGATCAAAATCCTTTGACACATTCTGTCCCATAGGTCCTTGGATAGAGACAGAGGCCGATCATTCCAGCCTCGAGATAAAGTCGTATCTGAACCATGAACTTAGACAGTCTTCCTCCACGGCACAGCTTATACACGGGATACCGGAACTCATTGCATTCATATCCTCCATAATGACCCTGGAGCCTGGTGATCTGATACTGACAGGAACCCCTGCAGGAGTGGGCCAGTTGAACCCTGGCGACAGGATTACTGTTGAGATATCGGGGATCGGCACTCTTGCCAATCCTGTAACATAAGAGGACCTAACCCAGAGAAAAGAGAATTGAAGAGGAGTATCTCCATGATTTTTGAAAAGAGCGAGAGACTTAAGAAGCTGCCTCCATATCTGTTCGTTGAACTGGACCGCAAAAAGGCGGAAGCAGTAGCCAAGGGAGTGGATGTGATAGATCTCGGCATTGGTGATCCTGATCTGCCTACTCCTGATTTCATTGTTGATGCAATGGCAAAGGCCATAAAAAACCCTGCTTATCATCGATATCCATCATCCCAGGGAATGGCGCGTTTCAGAGAGTCAGCAGCAGGTTTCTGCAAGAAGAGATTCGGAGTGGAGCTGGATCCTAGCTCTGAAGTATGCTGCATCATTGGCTCGAAAGAGGCCATAGCCCATTTTCCCCTTGCCTATCTCAATGACCCTGAGGATATAGTGCTGGTGCCAACACCAGGATATCCGGTCTATCATATAGGTACTCTGTTTGCCGGCGGAACCACCTGGTATATGCCGCTCACCCAAGAGAACGATTTTCTCCCTGATCTCGATGCGATCCCGCCTGACGTAGCCCGCAGAGCCAAGATCATCTGGCTGAACTATCCAAACAATCCTACTGCAGCCTGTGCTCCTGAAGGCTTTTTCACCAAGCTAATAGAGTTTGCCAAAGAGTATGAGATTATCGTCTGTCATGATGCTGCATACAGCGAAATGACCAATGACGGCTACAAGGCCCCAAGTTTTTTGGAGTTTCCTGGAGCCAAGGAGATCGGAGTGGAGTTCCACTCCTTATCAAAAACCTATAACATGACCGGTTGGCGCATCGGTTTCGTGGTAGGCAACAGTGAAATTATCTCTGCCATGAAACAGGTGAAATCCAATGTGGATTCAGGCCAGTTCGAGGCGATCCAGGAGGCTGCCATAGCTGCCCTTGACAGTGATCAGAGCTGTGTTCAGGATATGCAGACTATTTATCAGGAGAGAAGGGACACACTGGTGTCCGGCCTCAGATCCATTGGTCTGGAAGCACCCATTCCCAAAGCCACCTTCTATGTATGGGCAAAGGTGCCAGAGGGCTATACATCTGCTGATTTCTGTTCCATGGCCCTGGAAAAGGCCGGGCTGGTATGTACACCAGGGAATGGTTTTGGGGAACCAGGAGAGGGATATTTCCGCATGGCCCTTACTGTCCCTACTGAAAGACTGCAAGAGGTGGTTGAACGTCTCAAAAAGGCTATCTGAAAAGACAGGTCTGTGCAGTAGTTGATGGTTACTCTGAACAATCAAAACCTTCAAAGTTGACCATGCAACAACAAGGCGCATCGAGTACTGCATAGCCTGATACTGGAGCTGCCCCTTGAACAATCTCCAGGAACCACGCAGTGAGAGAACTGCCTATATTGGTCTTGGCTCAAACCTTGGAGACAGAGAGGCCAACATCCAGAGGGCTGTCCAGGCCATAGGCAGCCTTCCAGGGATCACTCTCAATCAGATATCCTCCCTCTACGAAACCCGGCCTGTAGGTTTCCAGAGCAGCAACCTCTTCCTCAATGGTGTCCTGGCCGTGAAGCTTTCCTCAGATACCACAGCTGCATGGCTCCTGAAGCAGCTACTGCTCATAGAAAAGGCATTGGGACGGGACAGGAGGGCAGGCATGGACCGCACCATAGATCTGGACCTGCTCTTCATCCATGAGGATACTCAGGAGGACTCTCCAGAACCGTATAGAAACATAACCAGAGGCTCGAAGATATCCAATGCAGATGGAGGGGAAAGCAACCATGAAGACAAAGATACCCCTCCTTTTTTGGAACTCCCTCATCCCCGTCTCCATAAGAGGGGATTCGTTCTGATCCCTTGGGCAGAAATTGCTGCCGATACATATATAAGCCAGTTGAGTGACAGTGTCGCAGGACTCTTAAAAAAGCTGGACAAAAAAGAACTCAACGGGATATCTGCTAGGTTCCCAGGCAGAAAATTTTGAGAAGGGGGTCTTTCCCTTGACCTTTTTACCATTTTATACATAAATGTTTAGATCATGAAATATATCGTCCTTGCCGTACTTCTCTACATCTTATATCGCCTTATAAAAAAGGCGGTACTCAGCAAGTTCAATCCTTCTGGTCAGTATCAGCCAGGAAAACAGGGAGCTGCCAGGGCCAGGCCTCCAATAACGGATGAGCTGGTAAAGGATCCTGTTTGTGGCACCTATGTGCCCAGGATGGAGGCCCTCACCTACTTCCAAAACGGCAAAATCTACTATTTCTGCTGCAAAAAATGTCTGGAAGAATTTGCAAAAGGGAAAGATTCGCAGGGATGATTTTTTTAACTGGAATAGTCAGGGCTCTTCATGTAGGAACAGGTATCTCTCATCTTTTACTGCCTGTCTTACTGATACTTGCCACTTTTTTCCTCACAATATCCCATAGTTGGGCAGCAGAGAATGCCAGCGAACTTGAGAAGCTTGCTCCATCCATCTTTTCAGCGAGCACTGGAGATCTCCCGGAGATGAAACGCCGTGGATTTATCAGGGCTCTGGTAACCTTCAACAAGACCGAGTTCTTTATAGACAGGGGCCGCCCCATGGGGTTTCAGGCGGAATATCTCAAGGAATATGAAAAATTCCTGAACAGAGGTCTCAGGAAAGGGGAAAAAAAGATCCATATCATCTTCATACCAGTCCCTTTTGACCGGATGATACCGGATCTCCTGGCAGGGAAAGGGGACATTGCAGCAGCCTTCTTGACGGTGACGCCTAAGCGGGAGAAGAAGGTGGCCTTTGCCAAGTGGCAGGGACTCAAGATGGATGAACTCCTGGTGTTTTCAAAGGATGCCGAGGAAATAAATTCTCTTCCGGATCTTTCCGGACACTCTCTATATCTCCTGAAACAGAGCAGCTACATAGAGCATGTAATGGATCTCAACCGGATGCTCCTCTCTCACGGCAGGTTGCCTGTGTTTATCAAACGTTCCGATCCCAATCTCTCTACAGAAGATATTCTGGAAATGGTAAATGCAGGCGTAGTCAAGATCACAGTCGCAGACCACATAAAGGCAAAACTCTGGAAACAGGTACTGCCAAATATCGTGGTAAGGGATGAGCTCAAGCTACACAGCCAGGGAGATGTGGGATGGGGTGTCCGTAAGGCTAACCCTGAACTTCTCAAAAGCCTGCAGGCCTTTCATGCCAGGATGAGCAAAGGGACACTTTTTGGCAATCTGATGCTAAAACGCTATTATGAAAACACCAAGTGGATAAAAAACCCCTTTACACAACAGGAGCAGGCCAAATTCAGCCGATTTGTTCCCATCTTCAAGAAATATGGTGAGAGATATGGATTCGACTATCTGGCAATTGCAGCCCAGGCCTATCAGGAATCCAGATTTGATCCCAAAAAACGGAGTCCAAAGGGTGCCGTAGGCGTGATGCAGGTTATGCCCTCCACGGCATCGGATCCCAACGTCAAGATAGGAAACATTTACAGGGTGGAAAACAATATCCATGCCGGCGTCAAATATCTTGCCTTTCTAAGAGATCGGTATTTTTCCGATCCTGGCATCTCCCCTGAAGACAGGCTGGCATTTTCTTGGGCAGCATACAATGCTGGACCAGGCGCTGTGATGCGCATGAGGGAAAAGGCGAAGAAGATGGGACTGGATCCCAACAAATGGTTTCAGAATGTTGAATATGCAGCCTTGAGGATAGTGGGCAGGGAGCCCGTACGATATGTTGCCAATATCTATAAATATTACATCGCTTACAAACTCATCCACCAGATGGAGACAGAGACGGAAAAAAGGCGGTTCAGGACTGCCAGGACTGCCCTGACCACCTTAGAAAAGAGAGCCGATTGTACAACCTGAATTACTGGCCAGACCCTATGAACTTATCAAATATCTTAAAGGCTTGTTGAACTGCCGGTGTATTCTCTGGGAGTTCCAACAAAGATCCCTGGGCCATCTCGGTATCAAAAATTTCCTGACTTGCTGCCACATATCCGCCGAAAAGAAGATCTGTTTTCGAAACTGCATCCTTTACATGGTTGTCAAGGGACTCTGGCACCGGCTGAGGCACCCTGTTCACCACCAGTACCTTCTGTTGCACCTGGACAGCAAGGGCCTTGGTGAGTTCTGCTATCCTTGCTGCAGTAAGAATCCCCCGGGCTGAAGGATCTGAGACCACAAACAGCGTATCGATCTTTCTCAAGTTCAACCGACTCAGATGTTCCATGCCTGCCTCGTTATCCACAAGGAGATAACGATAGTTTCTTGCCAGCTTGGCCATGACTTCAGCCAGGATAGAGTTGGCCATACAGTAACATCCAGGCCCTTCAGGCTGCCCCATTACCAGCAGATCAAATCCGCTGGCCTCTATTATGGCCTGATTGATATGAAACTCCATGAATTCATTCTTTGTCATTCCCTGGGGTGTCTCTGTCTTCATACGATCCCTGATCTCCCCAAGGGTTACATCTACATCAAGGCCAAGAAGTTCATTCAGGTTTGCATTGGCATCGGCGTCTACTGCCAAAACCGGTGTCAGATTCATGGAAGTCAGATATTTAATCAGCAATGCTGTGAGAGTTGTCTTGCCAGTCCCCCCCTTGCCTGCCATGGCAAGGATCTTTGCTCCATTGTTACTGCTCATATCTTTACCATCCTTATTTTTTATCAGGATAACAAATCAGGAGAAAAACTTCCATCAATTTAGGGCCACCATCCGATATGATTATCCTGAATTATTGAATGCTCAATAGAAATAGCATTTCAGCAGATCTGCCTGGGGAATCCCCTCTGTCCATGGAAGCCATTCCAGCTCGGACAGGGATATCACTCCGCCTTTCTGTGAAATCGCATTTCTGAGCCGAATGGCCGTGACAGGCCCGATGCCAGGGAGAAGATCCAGATCCTGTATTGTAGCGCTGTTTATATCCATTGGCTTGCCACAAAAACAGCCCAAAATACCTGGCGGAGGCACAACATGGTTGAGATCAGCGGTTCCTGTAAAAGGAGACCCAGCCGGTGAAACCAGGCTGAAAATCAGAAAAAGCAACACAATCAAGGCAATAAACAGGAAACAATCCAGAAAGTATCCTGTTGCAGCTCTCATTGTTTCTCAGGCCTACCCTTCGCCTTCACCTTTTTCTTTTTTCTGTTCTGACTTGAACAGCTTATAAGTTATGCCATCTACAAGGGCCTGCCAG
>Ga0256840_1003750_pt1 | contig 11998 bp, 13 predicted proteins | sample 355202metaG_FD_185969 | JGI IMG/M metagenome (GOLD analysis project Ga0256840, IMG submission 185969) | Hydrothermal vent microbial communities from Mid Atlantic Ridge, Atlantic Ocean - 355-202 | ecosystem: Environmental > Aquatic > Marine > Hydrothermal vents | place: Atlantic Ocean: Mid...
TGCCTCCTTTAGCTTTTTTCTTCGTATGATATGTTTCACACTCTAGAAGCATCGCTTTAAATGTATCAGGTTTTACACCTGTTAATCGTTTGAATAGTTCTGGTTTTAGCTCTTTTAATTTCTCATAGTTCTTCATGCTTTAGCAATAGCAATTTTTGAACCGGTTTGGGGTTATGCAAGAAGTCTATTAAAAGTATCTTATTAAAATATTATCTTTTTTCCCATAGCTGAAAGTTACTAAGTGCCAAAACCTTGACAACAAAAACGATAAATAAAATAAATAATTTCATAATTTTCCTTGTATAATTACTCCGAACATTATACTACAAATATTCTCTCATTTTTCCCCAAAATAAATCACATTAAATGTTAAGATTAAATTTATACAAATTAGAGTACCATGTGTTTATCTTAATTTGAAGGAATTTATATGAAAAAAGTTTTAGTTTCATTGGCAGCGGTTGTTGCTCTAAGTACAAGTGCTATGGCAGGTGTTAATTCACAAACAGGTTGTGGACTGGGTTCAGTTATCATCAAAGATGATTCTTCTGCTGTAATGTTAGCCTTACAAGCTATCACAAATGGTACATCAATGAATCAAACATTTGGTATCACTTCAGGGACACTAGGTTGTAAAAAGACTAAGTTGGTTATGAACGAAAGAGCACAAGAGTTTGTTGCTTCTAACATGGATATTCTTGCAAAAGAGATCTCAGTAGGTCATGGTGAATCTCTTGATACACTTGCTGAGTTACTTCAAGTTGAAGACAAGGCTGAATTTTCTGCTGCACTTCAAACTAATTACAATTCAATCTATACAAGTCAACAAGTAGAAATGTCTGATGTTTTAGATAACATCGCAACAACTTCTTTATAGAATTACATATCTTACAAGTCTACCCTATTTAGGGAAAAGACTTGTAACACCAGCAGGAAATTTCAATCTTCAAACTATTTATTATACTCACTTTTTTTACCCTATCCCTATTTTCAAACTCTTCATCAGCTAAAGTAGATGCCAATGCATTAAAGCTTTCACAACAAAGATATTGGCATATACTTTTACATTTTAGAGATGGGGTGAGTGAGATAGATGATGCAAGATTTTTTCTTGCTAAAGATGGCAATGTAAATCCAAAATCTGAACTAGAAGCTACTATAGATGCACTTTACAATGATACCAGACTTGATGATAACTCCACATCATGTAAATTTCCAGCAAGACGTGCTTGGCTGGAAGAGGAACTTAAAATAAATGACTTTCCTAAAGTTAACTGCGAGCAGTTTAACTTAGTAATGAAAAAGCTTGACCCTACATCTACAACACTCATATTTCCATCGGCACACATAAACTCTCCTGCCTCCATGTTTGGACATACCCTACTTCGTATCAATTCATCATACAACTCAAAACTTCTTTCCTATGCAGTTAACTATGCTGCAGATGCAGACCCAAAAAAAGAAAATGGTGTTGTTTTTGCAATAAAGGGTCTTTTTGGTGGTTACTTTGGGGAGTACTCACTTCTGCCGTACTATGAAAAGCTAAAAGAATATAGAGATGCAGAACAAAGAGATGTTTGGGAATACGACTTAAATCTAAGTAAAGATGAAACTATTCGTATGTTTAGACATATATGGGAGTTAAATGGGACACATTCATACTACTACTTTTTTACACAAAATTGCTCCTACAGCATACTATGGTTTATAGAATCCGCAAGACCCTCTATCCATCTAAGAGAGTACTTTACTTATCAAGTTATTCCACTCGAAACTGTTCATGCAGCAAAGAGTGAGGGGATACTTACTAGATCATATTTTAGACCATCAAAAAGAACGAAACTACTAAAATATGAAAAACTATTAACAAGTGAGACTCTTCATATACCAAGACAATTAGTTGAAAATAAAATCAATCTTTCATCTATTTTACACAATGACAATATTTCACTCATTCAAAAACAATATATCCTCGAAGCAGCAGTTGAGTACCTTGAATACTCTTATAAAAAAAATGATATGACTAAGGATAGATACTTAGAAATGTTTTACAAAATTTCTAAGCAAAGAGCCTCTTTAGGGAAGGCTCCTCAAATAATATATGAAACACCTCCTAATCCTATTGATTCACACCGAGCTCTACGAGTAAGTCTTGGAATGGGTTTACGAGATAAACAAAACTTAGCATTTTTTGGCATACGTCCTGCATACCACGACCTAAAAGATAGTGCATATGGTTTTCTAAGAGGGACACAAATAGAGTTTATGAACCTTGAATTTTCCTATAACAAAACAGATAAACTAGATGTAGAATTAGCCACTATACTCTCCATAGCATCACTCGCACAAAGAAGTGAATTTTTCGATAGTTTCTCTTGGCGTGCCTATCTAGGTTTTGACAGAAAATCATATGAAGATAATAAAGCAAATTTTATAACTAAACTTAGTTACGGCTACAGCTGGGGCAATGAGATAGGATATATCTATATGATGCTAGACCCATTTGTTTATGCACAAAGTGGTGCGAAAGGTGGATTAAGTGCTAGTTTAGGTTTCATAATAGACAAATCAAAACATATGAGCACAAATATAGAAGCTAGTTCAAGATATTATTTAGATGATAATCTACAAAACATATTAGATATTTCACAAAATTTTAGATTATCACAAAATGTTGAAGTAAAGTTTAAATATAACTATACTGAGAGGGAATTACATAGCATAAAAGGGAGAGAACAAACATTGAGTACTATGTTCAATTACTACTTTTAATGTAAGTATAAACTATAGCTTTTTTTTCGTTTTTCTTTTTTGTATCTGTAAAATCCATCTAGCTCTATAACAACTCTATAGTAGTCTTTATGTACGCCAAAAGTAATCTTCTTAAAGTATCTTCCTTGAAGTTTTTTCACCTTACTTTTCATACTCACATCTCTTGCAAAATCCATCACTATTCTATGTGGTTCGGTGAGTAAAAAATCTCTTATAAGTTTATCAGTAGTAGCAACTCGAAGTTCTTTGTCTTTTTTATAAAAAGTTATAAAACCAAGATTATATAACTGGGTATATTTTTTACTTTCTTTTTGCTTTGTTGGAGTCTTTTTTTTCTTGGACTCTATCTCCCCCATACTTTGAGATATAAAGATAGGAAGATACCAATCTATAGAATTATTAAGCTTAATACTTGTAGTGCTTGTAGTCCCATCGAGATTGATGTACTCCACAGACACTTTTTTAATAACTCTTGCATGGGAAGGTACAGTTATAGCTGCTCTTTTCAGTGGAGGGAGTGTTGTTTTTGAATTTGAAGTATAGGGGATGTCCACTTCCCCTTTAGCTGGGAAAAATGGGTTTTGGCGAGCTTCTAATGCTAAAAAAAGAATAAATAATATAAAAAGAAATTTAATCAAAAACCAAGCCTTTTATTTTTTTACATTATAGCGAGAATATTTTTAGGTATCCCTTACTGTGCAGAAATTTCTTTGAGTTCAAAATACTCTTTTTGTAAACCTGCATTTTCATCTTTTAGTCTTATAATCTCATTTTGTAGATATTGCTGATAATCTTCAAGTCCTAATAAAACTTCAAGCGAATTATCACCAAAAAGTAAAACACCTATATATACACCTACTACTAAGACTATTCCAAGTAGTATTAAAAATTTACTAAGAGATAAACCAAGATGCTTCTCAGTAAAACTAAGACTATTATCTATCTCTTCATAAAGTGCTTCATTATGCATTATAAAACTTAGTTAAAGATTGCCGAACCTAAGTACTCACCATACACAACTTCATTTTCTATCTCTAAGAGACGATTGTATTTTGCTGTACGTTCACCACGAGCAGTTGAACCTGTTTTAATCTGACCACAGTTAAGTGCTACTGCGAAATCAGCAATAAATGCGTCTTCACTCTCTCCTGAACGATGACTCATTACACAGGTGTAACCATTTCTTTGTGCTAAACGAACTGTTAACATTGTTTCAGATACTGAACCAATTTGGTTTGGCTTTATAAGAATAGAGTTAGCAATACCTTCGTTTATACCTCTAGCTAAAATGTTAGCATTCGTAACAAAAAGGTCATCACCAACGATTTGAATCTTATCACCAAGTTTTTCAGTCATGAGTTTGAAGCCATCCCAGTCATCTTCGTTTAAGCCATCTTCAATAGACACGATAGGATATTTTGCACATAGATCTACATAATAATCAACTAACTCAGCTGAAGTAACAACACGATTTTCAGATGCTAAGTTATAACCACCACCCTCAGCAAGAATTTCAGAGGCTGCTACATCAAGCGCTATAGCAATTTGTTCACCCGCTTTGTATCCAGCTTTTTCTATAGCTTGCATAATTATTTGGATTGGCTCTTCATTTGAAGATAAGTCAGGTGCAAAACCACCCTCATCACCTAAGGCAGTGTTGTGCTTAGCATCTTTTAATATACTTTTTAAAGTATGGTACACCTCAGAAGATGCTCGAAGACCTTCAGCAAAATCTTCAAAACCAACAGGGACTATCATATACTCTTGAAAATCTACTGAGTTGTCCGCATGACTTCCCCCGTTGATGATGTTAAGCATAGGGGTTGGTATAGTCATAGCATTTGCACCACCTAAGTAACGATATAGTGGGATATTTAATGACTGTGCTGCAACTCTAGCGATAGCCATAGAGACACCAAGAACAGCATTAGCACCTAAGTTCCCATAGTTCTCAGTACCATCTACTTCTTTCATGATAGCATCAACCATTGCTTGGTTAAATGGTGAATGTCCAAGAAGAGCGTCAGCTATAGGACCATTTACATTTTCTACCGCCTTAAGCACACCCTTACCCTTGTAGCGATCACCGCCATCACGAAGTTCTAATGCCTCACGTTTTCCAGTACTTGCCCCAGAAGGGACTATTGCACTTGCTTTTGTTCCATCACTTAATTCTACAGTTGCTTTTACAGTTGGGTTACCACGAGAATCCATAACTTCTATTGCGCTAATGTTATCTATGAACATATAATTGCCTTTTAATTTTATTCGTCATTCCAAACTTGATTTGGAATCTAAGTATTTTCGCAATATTACCCAAATTATGTTAAAAAAGAGTTTATACCGATGCTTTAGACATCTGCATCAGCTACTTCTGCAGCCTCCATAAGATTAACATTACTCATACCCATAGCTGTTTTTATCTTTTCTTCTATCTCTGCTGCTAGGTCTGGTTCATCCTTAAACTTAATCTTAACATTTTCACGACCTTGACCAAGTTTTTGATCTTCATAAGAGAACCAAGCCCCTGATTTATCGACTATATCTAGCTTAACACCATAATCGACTAACTCTCCCTCTTTAGAGATTCCCTCACCAAACATGATGTCAAACTCTGCTTGACGAAATGGTGGGGCTACTTTATTTTTGATAACCTTAGCTTTCACACGGTTACCGATCTGACTTTCACCTTGTTTGAGTGAAGCTATACGTCTAACATCTATACGAACTGATGCATAAAATTTAAGGGCATTTCCTCCAGTTGTTGTTTCTGGACTTCCATATCCCATCATACCTATCTTCATACGTAATTGATTAATGAATATAACTGTACAGTTCATTTTGTGTAATACTCCAGTAAGTTTACGAAGAGCTTTAGACATCAAACGCGCTTGAACGCCGACTTGTTGGTCAGTCATTTCACCTTCTAGTTCAACCTTTGGAGTTAAAGCGGCAACAGAATCTATAACAATTAAATCAATCGCCCCACTTCTCGCTATCGTTTCTACAATATCAAGAGCTTGTTCCCCATAATCTGGTTGAGATACTAAAAGATTGTCTACATCTACACCAAGATTTTTAGCATACACCACATCTAGTGCATGTTCCGCATCTATAAAAGCACATACGCCACCTGTTTTTTGACATTCTGCTGTTATTTGCAATGCTAAAGTCGTTTTCCCTGAACTCTCTGGCCCATAAATTTCTACTACACGTCCTTGAGGAACACCACCTATACCTAAAGCTAAATCCAAACCAAGCGAACCCGTGCTTATAGATTGAATTGGCTCTATATCTTTATCGCCAAGACGCATTAATGCACCTTTTCCAAAAGCCTTATCGATTTGTTTCATTGCTAAGTCAAGTGATTTTTGTTTATCTGCATCCATAGTAAATTCCTGTGTTTTAAATTCTAAAGTAATTATATGTAAAAAAAATATTTATTTTCAAAAGTATGACAAATTGACATATTTTACTATAAATTCTTTTATTTGAGTTGGATTTTATCTAAAAATGGATAAAATCACCTTATGAAAAAAATGTTAATTGCACACTCCCCTGACGCTGATGATATCTTTATGTACTATGCTATTAAATTTGGCTGGGTAGATATGAAAGATACTGTATTTGATAATATTGCCGAAGATATTCAAACACTTAATGAAAAAGCTTTAAGAGGCGAGTATGAGATAGTTGCAATTAGTTTTGCACTTTATCCACACATCAAAGCTGACTATGCTCCACTTAGAACTGCTGTAAGTTTTGGAGAGGGTTATGGTCCAAAAGTTATGAAAAAAAAAGGTGCTACACTTAAACGCAATTTTAAAGTAGCACTTAGTGGTGAGCATACTACAAACGCTATGCTCTTTCGCATAAAGTACCCTGATGCTCGCATAACGTATATGAATTTTTTAGAGATAGAACAAGCTGTTCTTGATGGTGTTGTTGATGCTGGAGTTCTCATTCATGAGAGTATTTTAACTTATGATGATGCCCTTGAAGTTGAAGCTGAGATGTGGGACATTTGGCAAGAGTTAGCAGGTAAAGATTTACCCCTCCCTTTAGGCGGTATGGCAATAAGCCGCGCACTACCACTCAATAAAGCGATAGAGTATGAAAAAACTTTAACCAAAGCAGTTGATGTAGCACGCAAGCATAAAGAAAAACTCTCACAAATGCTACTTGAGCGCAATCTTGTTCGTATAGATGCACCTACACTTGATAAGTACTTAGAACTCTACGCGAATGATGAGTCAATAGAACTTAGCGAGACTCAATACAAAGCGATAGACAAACTCTTTGAACTTGGCTATAAAAATGGTTTTTATGACGCTCCCTTAAACGTGCAAGATTATATAATACCAATAGAGTATGAAGAACTCAGACGTGGCGAATAATGGAATCTAAACTTGTAGGACTTGGCATAGAAACATTTAAAATAGCCTTGATGCTTGCTCTGCCTGGACTACTAACTGGTATGTTTCTTGGTCTTGCTGTATCTATCTTTCAAGCTACTACACAGATAAATGAGATGACACTCTCTTTCATCCCTAAAATTATCGGAGTAGTTGTAGTCATAATCCTCACTATGCCATGGATGCTTAATGAGATGACAGACTTTGCTAAAAATATATTTAACATGATTCCAAATTTTGTCCAATGACAAAAAAGATCAACTTTTCTAAATTTAGCTCAATTAAGATTGGTGGAGAACTTGATGTTTTTATGATTGGGTCTATACAAGAGTGTCAAAAATTCAAAGAGGCTTATCTCATAGGCTCATGTAACAATATACTCATAAGCAACAACCCTCCTCCTCTTGCTAAACTATCTAAAAAATTCGACTATATAAAGATAAAAGAAAATCAACTAATCATTGGAGCAGCTACACCATCTGGTAAAGTCGCATCATTTTGTAAAAAAAATAATATAGCTAACTTAGAGTTCATGTCACATCTCCCCGGTACACTTGGTGGTTTAGTTTACATGAATGCTGGTCTCAAAGAGTATGAAATCTTTAACAACCTCCTTAGCATCACAACTTGTAATGGCGTGATGCTAAGAGATGATATAGATTACGGCTACAGATACACAGACATCAACAATCCCATACTAGAAGCCACCTTTAGCATCACAACTGGATGGGATGATGCTAAGGTACTCATGTTTAAAAAAATGCGTTCCAACCAACCCTCCACTCCTTCTGCAGGAAGTTGTTTTAAAAATCCAAAAGGTGACTACGCAGGAAGGCTCATAGAGGCTGTAGGACTCAAAGGCAAACGAGTTGGCGATATGGAGTTTAGCCAAGTTCATGCTAACTTTTTAGTAAACCATGGAAATGGAACTTATGATGATGCTAAGAGTTTGATAGATGAGGCTAAGAGATTAGTGAGTGAAAAATTTGAGATAGAGTTGGAGTGTGAGATAAAGATTTTAGAAAGTTAAAATATGCATTCCCATCGAGATGATGGGAACGAGTTAGAAGGGGATTAACTGCATACAGGTGGTTGATTTTGGTTAAGTGTCTGTGTAGTTCCATCAGGAAAAGTAACGCTAACAGTATTGTTAGCATTAAACACAAATGTTGCTCCATTAATTTTCATTGTTCCAGAGCTATAACCACCACTCAAATCAGGAGTCAAATCTACTACTGTTGTAATGTCAAGTACACCATTTACACAACTAAAAGTATTTGATGTAATACTAATCTTACCATTTATATTTTCATCACCATTAGACTTCACAATCATATGAAAATTTTCATATCCAAAAGAAGCACTATCAGAAGCATCTGTATATGATATCGTACCATTGATAGTTACATCATCTGGGTCAGATGATGTAACGGTGAAATTCATAATGAGATTTTCTCCTGTTGAAGAATCAGAATATTGATAATTACTTAGTACTATTGTATTATTACTAGCACTTACGCTTCCATTCATTGTTATCGTTCCAAATTGACAATTTGTATAAGTTGCATTAAAATTCGAACTATCTGTATAATCGCCAACATAAGTACCACCATTATCACATGTCACTGATATTGGTGCTAAAGAAGCCACTCTTGATGGAGATAAAGACTGTGCAAGTGCTATTGCTCTTGCTGGTGCAGGTGAAGCACTTGCTCCACTATTTATACCCGAAAATGAAGATAAAGCATTTTCAGCTTCTTGCGGTGTAGATACACTAACTGGTGTCCCCTGTAAATATGATGTAGAAGTCTCATCATCTAAACTACAACCTACAAATAATGTAGCCATCGCTACACTCATTATCACTATTAAAATCTTACGCATTTTAATCCTTTTTAATAAAATATAATAAAATAATAACATCATTCTCTTAAAACTAACTTATGTTTAATAGATGATGCTAAGAGATTAGTGAGTGAAAAATTTGAGATAGAGTTGAAGTGTGAGATAAAGATTTTAGAAAGTTAAAATATGCATTCCCATCGAGATGATGGGAACGAGTTAAGTCACTTCCGTCATTCCGTGCTTGCACCACAAGGGCATGATAACACGGAATCTATTTAGAAACGTACCATTACACCTGCATATACACCTGCATAATCATTTTTGATAGAAAAACCACTGTCTTCTAACTCAAACGATTGCATTCTGTAACCAATTTCGATAGCTGGTTGAATAACTGGAATAAAATCAAAAGTGTAATCTACTTTTGCTCTAATATCTGAAACAGTATTTACATCGTAAGAGATGTATTTTACATCAACTTCAAAACCAAAGTTCATAAGTGGTGCTTGAACTCTTGCTCTTATATACCCTAAAGGAAGAACTATTCCTGCCATGTCTACACCCAAAGTATCAACAACATCAACACCAGCTGCTGTATAATCAAGCTGAATAACTTTCACATCTAAACCTAAGTCTACTGTCATCCAAAATGTATTGTCTAAAATGTTGTAATAAGGGATAACATCTATTTGGCTCATAGTTAATGTTGATGTTTGATTTCCCGTAGGGATACCTACAGAAGTCCCTGCTCCACTCACTGTACCAACATAATCACCCTCACTTGTAGCACTTACATACTCAACTCTTAAGTTAGGAATCACAGGAATAGGATGTTTTATGAGCAACCAAGCATAACCTTCAGTTTGCGAATTTCCATTTGCCACATCGTCTATAGTTGTAGTTATACCTAAGTAAGTATTTGAATAACCGATTTTACCGCTTGGAGCTTGCATCCAAGCACCAGCACCCATCTCCACTCTTGCGAAGTCTGCACTTGCTACACTTGCAAATGTTGCAGCTATAGCCAATGTTGAAAGTATTTTTTTCATTTTATATCCTTAAAATTAATTAAGAGTATTATAGCAAAGTGCCTTATGAAGTTTTCTTAAGAATAAATATTATTATTTTGGGGAAAAGAGATGAACTTATCAGGACACTGATAAGTTCATAAAAAGCTACTCAAGGTAGCTTAAAACTTTATCTTCGGAGAAAGATGTTTTTAAAAAGGGTAGCTTAACTTACTGCAGCGATAGCAGCGTCGTAGTTAGGCTCTTCAGTGATTTCTGGAACGATCTCTTTGTAAGATACAGTACCGTCAGTTTCAACAACGAAGATTGCTCTACAAGTAACACCAGCTAGAACTGATCCACCAAGTAAAACACCATAAGCGTTTGCGAAATCTTTGTTTCTGAAGTCAGAAGCAACAGTTAAGTCGTTGATACCTTCAGCTGAACAGAATCTTCCAGCAGCAAATGGTAAGTCAAGAGATACAACAGTAGTTTTAACACCACTTAAAGCAGCAGCTTTAGCGTTGAAGTTACGAGTCTCTGTAGCACATACACCAGTATCTAGTGAAGGAACAACGATAATTAATTGTTTCTCATCTTGCGCTCCACCTACTACGATGTCACCTAAACCATCAGAATTAACAACAGTAACTGCTGGTGCTTTGTCTCCAACATTTACTTCATTTCCTAATAACTCTACTTCTGTACCTTTGAATTTTGTAGTTGCCATTTTTGGCTCCTTTTTTATTTTTATTTTAACGCTTTCGCGCTTTGTTGAGAGAATTATAATCTAAATCGGATAATTTTACTCTTATTTAAACTTAGAATGCTTTTTCTATAAGAAAAATTTAAGTTTATAACGAGGAACGGGCTGAACTACTTAAACTCTCTAGTGCACTAAACATCTTCTTTTCATACATTTCAACCGCTACACGCCCTATCATCGCAGCGTTATCTGAGCAGTATTTTAACTCACTCAGTAGTAGCTTAGCATCATAAGGTTTGAGCAGTTCTTCTATCTTTGAACGCAGATAAAGATTCGCAGATGCTCCACCAACTATGGCAAATGTTTTTGGTGGTACTTTTTTAAAATACTTTTTTAACTTTTGAGTAAGATGCATAGTAGCGATATGCTCAAAAGAGGCTGCTATATCTTTATAGTCCTCTTCTTTGCTATCCAAAACAGCAAGACGAACCGCATTTTTAAGTCCACTATAGGAAAAAGCGATAAGTGGGCTTTGAGAAAGAGGAATAGTGAAGTTATGTTTGAGCCTATCTCCATCTTTAGCCAATTCTTGGATAAGTGGTCCACCAGGGTAACCAAGCCCCATCATCTTTGCAACTTTATCGAAACTCTCGCCAAAACTATCATCCATACTTTTAGCTACTGTATCTATGTCTGTTAAAGAGTTTACTTGCATCACTTGAGTATGTCCGCCTGATACCAACAAAACCGTGCAAGGAAACTGAGTTTGTTTTTCTATAAACAACGAATATATATGCCCAACAAGATGATTTACCCCGATAAGGGGGATATCTAAAGCAACAGAGATAGCCTTCGCCATAGTTACACCCTCAACCAAAGTTACAGCTAGTCCAGGTGTAGAGGTAACAGCAACAGCCTTCAGCTTGTCAAAGTAAGGTCTACACTCCTCTAAAATTTTTGGAAGTGCCTCAGCATGAAGACGAGCAGCGAGTTCAGGGACAACGCCACCATATACACTATGCTCTAACTCTTGGCTTATTTTTTTATGAAAAAGTAGCTTTTTTGTTTTTAGCTCGGTTATAGCTATGGCACTATCATCACAAGAACTCTCGATGCTAAGAATCATACTAACTCTTCTACAGAGGTAGTTTTTACTTGACAACTATCAGAATAAGGGATATTTACTCTAAAACAGGTATTTTTACTCATCTCATCCACTATAATCTCTCCATTGAAAATACTGTTGATGATTT
>Ga0256840_1003751_pt1 | contig 11995 bp, 11 predicted proteins | sample 355202metaG_FD_185969 | JGI IMG/M metagenome (GOLD analysis project Ga0256840, IMG submission 185969) | Hydrothermal vent microbial communities from Mid Atlantic Ridge, Atlantic Ocean - 355-202 | ecosystem: Environmental > Aquatic > Marine > Hydrothermal vents | place: Atlantic Ocean: Mid...
CAACCTGGTGATTCTCAGACGGCTTCAAAGATTCTTACAAAATGGAGGTGAAGACGCAAAGTCAACTGCATAAATACAGGTAGTTATTGGAAGTTTCATAACAAAAACCTGTACGATGATTTGCAAATTCCCTGAGTCCATCATGGGATATTGAAGACAATTGCATGGATATATCGTGAGGCTCTAATTTTAGACTTTTATAGAGGAAAGCGTATCATCCACGGTAAATTCATGCGTTGGGGATTCGGTTGCATGGTACCATGATACGGAAAATCTGAATACAATACCAATAAAATTTAGTTTTTATCTATTTTTTCAGGTTCCTTGTCTTTGTCCTCAAGATCAACCTCTCTTGTTGCTTTTTTAAAGTTCTCGATCCCTTTGCCAATACCTGCGCCGATTTCAGGCAATTTCCCTGCCCCAAAAATAATCAGGATAATCACAAGTATAACTATCAATTCTGGCATTCCGATTCCACCAAGCATAGTATCCTCCTTTTCCATAAAATTTCTTAAAAAGAATAGCATTGTATTTTAAAATTGTCAATCCTTAGATGTAATCCTTAATGGCCAATGACAAAAAATGTTCTTTAAAATGACAATTATTAGTAATATATCATATAATTGTACTTTAACTCAAAATTAATAATGAAATTGATTTTTTTATAGGATCATATTAAATAGTGCCTGAACAAGAGCATGGAAAACTTCTCAAGTACAAGGCGTGTGAAAATTTTAACCTTAAGGAATACATTGAGTATTTCGAAGATACAATTTCACACAATGCAGTAATCCGGGGATCGCAGAGAATCGCATACCTACAATTGGCGGTATTCGTTCGGCTACTAACGGTCATGAGGCCAATCTGGTCCCACAAATTTACCTGCAATAAAGGTGAAATATATACCTTGTTTTCCAAAGGATTTGGCTATATTGATAATTATAAAATCTATCCTTGCCTACTGATGTAGACCGTTTTATCAAGAAGGCTTAATAATTGCATATTTTTGTATATAACCGGCATGAACTTAAAAAAAAATAAGAGAATATTTTCGGTGCTTGGCGTGTCTAAGTCAGGATACCCTAATTTGTGCTCATGATATTTAGAAAAAAAATAATATTTATATCGGGTTTTACTTTGATGGAATTGATGGTGACCATTGCAATTATTGCAATAATGTCCTCCATTGCTATTCCTAATATGATTGGCTGGCTGCCTGATTACAGACTGAGAAGTGCTGCAAGGGATATAGTATCCTGTATGCAGCAGGCCAAACTCAGGGCTGTTGAAAAGAACGCCAATGCCGTTATAATTTTTAAATTTCAAAATAATCAATCCCGATATATAGCTTGGGTTGATAACGGAATGGGTACGGTAACAATAGCAGGTGTAGTGGTTAATGCCGCAGGAAACGGGTTGCCCGATACCAATGCCGGTGAGGTTATTTTTGAACAGGGAGTTTTGCCTGCTGGTATCAGTTTTTACAGAAATACAACTTTTGTTGCAAACACCTTTGGATTTAACAGCATGGGATTTCCGATTCACACAAGTACCAGCTTAGGCAATGGCACTGTTTATATTAAGAACAATAAATCAAATTATAGAGCGATAATTGTTAATACTGCGGGAAATATCAGAGTACAGAAAAGTAGTAACGGTATAAGCTGGAATTGATGGAAATAAGTATTTATGAATAATGGAATGACTATGCCGGATACACATGATATAAATAATATTGGATTTACACTTATAGAACTTTTGGTAGCCATGGCTATTACAACCATAGTTTCAGCAGGAATTTTTTCTGCGTATCGCAGTCAGCAGAATGCACAGCTTGCACAGAAGCAAATAGTTGAAATGCAACAGAATTTAAGGGCGGCTTTATATATCATGACAATTGACATAATGAAGGCGGGTTATGACCCTAATGGTACAAATCAAGCAGGCATAACCATGGCGGGTAACGGGAGCAACGGACAACCCTTTGGCTTTACTTTTTTTCAACTTGCTGACTCCGATGGCATAGATAATAACGGCAACGGGATTATTGATGAACCTGGTGAGCTTAAACTGCAAGCTGTCAACTATGATCTGTATGATGCTTATGGTGACGGGGATAGTGATCTTGGTAGAAAATTAGGATCCGGAAACCGTCAGGTCATAGCAGAAAATATTATGAAACCGTCCACTATTGCACCAGTAGTTGCCCCACTATTTCAATACCTCGATAAAAATGGAAATATTACAACGATAATACCGGATATAAGGGCAGTCAAAATCAGTATTACAACAACAACCGATACAAATGAGATTGATTATACTAAGGGGAATAATCGCCGTACTCTAACAACTGTTGTTAAATGCAGAAATTTAGGATTGCAGGGTTAAAGTATTATACCTTACTTCACTTTAGAGACTGAATAATTGATATAACAGGCATGGCCCTAAGCAAAAAATCGGCTCCAGCCAAAAAATTAAAATTTTGACAAAAATTAGGATCAAAGACGCAAAACCAACGTACATAAATACAGGTACTTATCTGGAGTTTTATATAAACAATATTAATTATAGCATACAATTTTTATTCATGGAGTACTTGGTATGTTTTTTAAACAAATTGCGGAATACAAAGAAAAACAAAACCACAGGACTAACGGATTCACGCTAATTGAGGTACTTATAGCCATGTCAATTTTTGCCATTGGCATATTGGGTCTTGCAAAAATGCAGATATCATCAATCAATGGTAATGCCAGTGCAAGAAAATTTACCGAAGCAATTGTTGCTGCACAAAGCGAGATAGAATCCTTAAGGTTAATGCCGTTTGCTAATATCAAAAATGGTTCTGCCGTCACACCCACTGGCTATTCCGTTGTGTGGACCATTATCGGTTACAGTGATGTCAATGGTGACGGGATCAATGATATGGCAAACATTAATGTTGTGGTCAATGATCCTTCTGGCAGGAAAAGAGCCAGTTTGAATTTTACAAAACCTGCTAACATGTAATCGTACAATGGAGAATATTCATGTTTATAAGAAACTCCTGCAAACTACCCTGAATCATTAGAGTTTCATTTTTTGTTGTGAGGTCGTCCTACGGTCTTCAGGTCGGCCTCATGGCCGTTATATATGAAAGTGATTACAACTAACCGGCGTGGCCGGAGCAAATCCAGATCGGTCTCATTGCCGTTTTATATGGAACTTTTTGCAAACCACCTTTAATTACAAGCGTTGACTTTGCGTCTTCGACCCTATATTTGTTGCGACCGGAACTTGGCCACCATACTCCGACCTTGCCGATTATATGAATTGCCCGCATCTTGTATACCGGCCAATTTTATTATGGAGGTATGATATGATTAAAAAATATTCCATACTAAATAATGAGGATGGCTCAGTAATTATTCTTGCCCTGCTCATGCTTGCTATTCTTACAATATTAGGGGTGTCATCGACTAATACAAGTACGACTGAGCTTAAAATAGTCAGGAATGAGCAATTATATCAAATTCATTTTGACCAGGCTGAATCCGGAGCCTATGAAGCTATGGAACGGATTGAACAGGAAACAAACACCGACCAGTTGTTTCCCAGCATGACCGGGTACGACTGGATAAATAATCAAACCGTTAATTTATCGGTGCCTGCCAATTGGAAGGATATGGGAATAGGCAGTGGCAATCCAAGTGATAATTGTGACCAGTCCCTTATCACTCCCAATACTCTTTATGCCGCAATTGCATTGGGCATAAAGAGCGGCAGCAGTTTAGATATGGGGGCAACAAGACTTTATGAGTTTGAAGCCTTTGGTCTATCAAAATCAACTACCGGCACCGGTGAAATTCTGATAGGTATAGGGTATCTTAGACGATTTTAGGAGATGTCATGAAAGCTGATAAAATTACATATCGCAAATTTTTTACTGTTAGAACTTTTTTCATCTGCAGTATTGTTCTTTTTTTGTTTGTCATGGTATTATCCCAAAATATTTTTGCGGGCTGTATTGTTGATATAAGTGATGTTCCAATGGAAACAAAGGTTCAGGCTGCTCCTGCAAATATCATGTTTGTTATTGACAATTCAGGAAGTATGGACTGGGAATTTATGACCCATGAAGATGACGGGAAATACAGCGGTAAGTTCTATCTTTACCCTGATTCAGCTTATATTAACTACAATGACAGAATATATAGCTCTTCATATGAATTAAGTGCCAGTCAAAGGACCGAATGGAAATCCCAGTGGGCAGGCTATAACAGGATATTTTACAATCCCAATGCATTTTATTCACCATGGCCGACCATGACAAATGCAGACACCTCCCAACCTTGGTCCAACCCAAATAACCACAACGCCGGAGATTCCAAATTCAATATGAATGGTGAATTTTATTCCGTTGGTGTCGGAGGTTCCACCGAAGTAATTGTGGACGACAAGGACCCGGGATTCTTCCTGAAAACTCCTGAAGCCTGGGCTACGGAATCTAACAATGGATACCCTTATTATGCATCTGATTACTATTATACAACATCGAAGAACAATGCTGTTGACGACTGGGTCACCTGGACACCTGTGCTGCCGATTTCTGGAAAGTATACAGTTGCCGTTTGGTGGACATCTAATAGCAACAGGGACACAAGTGTGTATTATACAGTGCACCATCAGGGTTCTGACTCTATACAGGGGCCTTTTAATATGCAGGCTAATGCCGGGCAGTGGAATGATATAGGAAGTTTTAATTTTTCTGCAGACCGGACAGAATATGTTAAATTGAGTCCTGATATTGCGGGCAGTAGCACTTACAGTGCTGATGCTGTAAAATTTTATATTCCCAGTACTACCATCAGCATAAAGAACGCCCATTATTTTATCATTAATGACCTGAATAAAAACGGTATAAAAGACCCGGGTGAGGATATTTATCTTGTTAATTTTGTTAATGGTATTCGTAAATATTATCTATTTAATGACCATAATTCCAATGGTAAAGTGGATAATGGTGAATTATATTTAAAAGATTATGCCGATGTCCCGGCTGGGGTAAAAGTAGGAAAATATGATGAAAACGGAAATTTCATTAGATTTGCAACCGATGCTGAGGATCTGCAAAATTTTGCCAATTGGTTTTCCTATTACCGAAAAAGGATATTAACTGTGAAAGCTGCGGTATCAGGTGCCATTACAAAACTTAAAGGGGTTAACATCGGATTTTATACAATTAATCCAGGCGTACGCCAGCCTGTTCTTCCCGTGGGTGTTAAAAGCTCGGATATCATTATTGACAACAAGGACTCAGGGTATGTTGAATCCGGGAACTGGAATGAATCAAGTGCCTCCAATGAATACAACGGCAGCTCACGGTATACCGCAAACGATGGCTATGCCACATGGACTCCAGATCTTCCGTCATCAGGAACTTACAAAGTATATGTATGGTATGATTATTGGAATACCCGTGATACTAATGCAAAATACACAGTTCATTACGCTGGAGGGGATTATGTAGTGCGCCTTGATCAAAGAAAAAATTACAGTCAATGGGTAGATCTTGGTCAGTTTACCTTTAATTCCGGCACATCGGGTTATGTCAGGGTTACAAGGGATTCTTCAAGTACCGGGAGCAGTACCAGTGGTGATGCTGTCAAGTTTGAAGCGACTACAGGAGGAGTTTCAGTTGATGATACCGGTACATTATTATCACTTTTATACAGTATAACTCCCGGTGGTGGTACTCCTTTGAGGACGGCTTTGAATAATGTCGGGCATTATTTTGACAAAGATGACGGAAACAACGGGAATCTCGGACCTTCTCCCTTTGCGGACGCTGCAGACGGAGGCGGATGCCAACAGGCATTTACCATTGTTATGACAGATGGATTCTGGAACGGATCAAGTCCCAACGTGGGAAATCAGGATGCAAATACGAGCAATATATATGATGGAAGTCCCTATGCAGATGCCTATTCAAATACTCTCGCAGATGTTGCCATGAAATATTATAAGAATGATCTTGCCGCATCCCTTGATAATGTAGTCCCCACCAGTTCATGTGATAAAGCCAGTCATCAGCATATGGTTACCTATGGTGTTTCCTTTGGAATTAAAGGAACCCTTAACCCTGCGGATTATGACCCCTGCCTTTTAAATGGCGGGAAACCTCCCTGGCCTGATCCCGCAAGTGGAAATTTACAGAAAATTGATGATCTGTATCATGCAGCTATTAACGGAAGGGGGCTTTTTTTCAGTGCATCTAATCCCCAGGAACTTGTAAATTCTTTAATCAGCGTAACCTCTAATATTTCATCCCGGATGTCTTCAGGAGCTTCTGTCTCTGTGAACGGAGAGGAACTCAACACCCAAACCGTTCTTTACCAGGCAAGCTATAGTTCCGATGACTGGACAGGGGATGTGACTGCGTATCCCGTGGACTCCACGACAGGAGAAATAAAAAAAGAGGCAAAGGATATTTTATGGCATGCTTCGGATCAACTTCAACTAATTGATCCAGGGGATCGTAATATTGTAACCTATGATCCCGATTTAAAAAAGGGCATTGATTTTACTTATAGTTCTCTCGATACAAATCAAAAAACAATGATGAATTCCGATTCCAATGTAGTGGATTATATAAGAGGAAAAGAAATAACAGGATTCAGAACAAGGACCAAACGGCTCGCGGATATTGTCCATTCTGCACCGTTACTCATGGGAGAAACCATTTATGTCGGCGGTAATGACGGTATGCTTCATGCCTTTAATGCAGCAACAGGCAAGGAACGGTTTGCATACATCCCAAATCTTGTCATGGACAATTATTATAATAAGTCAAATCCTGATCAGAGCTTTTTTAAACCTGGTTACCAACATAAATTTTTTGTGGACATGACACCGGTTGCCAAAAAAAATGTTGATTTTGACGGAGACAATACAGACGATAAATTTACACTTTTAGTGGGCGGTCTTGGAAAAGGCGGCAAAGGATATTATTGTCTTGATATTACAAATGCCGATTCAAAAAATTACAATTCTCCAATTTCCGATATACAGGATATGGTCAAATGGGAATATCCCGCTGCAACGGATAATGATATGGGATATTCTTACAGCATGCCTGTTATTGTACAATCCAATATTCCCACTTCCGAGGAGCCGTCCAAGAACAAACACAAATGGGTGATAATATTTGGCAACGGGTATGGCAGTGCAAACGGACATGCTGTATTGTATATACTGGATGTCAACGGCACTCTTATAAGAAAGATAGATACCGGTGTTGCAGGGTGTAACGGCCTTTCAACACCATCGGTCATTGATGCTAATAATGATCTTAGAGCGGACTATGCCTATGCAGGAGACTTAAAGGGTAATCTATGGAAATTTAATCTCACGGATCCTGATCCTGACAAATGGGGAGTTGCCTATAAAAATGCATCTTCAGTACCGCAACCTCTATTTTCCGTACCGGGAAAACCCATTACTTCAAAGCCCGATGTTATGCTGAATTGTGAAAATAACAACATAAACAGTGCTCTTAAATGCACAAATCAATATACACACGGGTATATGGTGATGTTCGGGACAGGTAAGTATCTTAATGAACAGGACAGACTTAATACTGACCCTCAGTATGTTTTCGGTCTGTGGGATTACGGTGACGACGGGGATGATAGTGAATATCTCGGAACTTTTAACAAAACGGGAAGTCCCCAGCTTTCCAATATGGATCCAACAATCACCCTGCTTGAACAGACACAGGTAGACTATGGATATTATGACGGATCTTTTTTAAGAACATTGAGTAATAATACACCTGTATGGTCAACACAATGTGATTCAACCAGTGGGCAATACCCTGATCCAGCTCCTAATTCAAATGTGGGATGGTTCTTTGAATTACCTGTACCGGGAGAAAGAATTATCAAGGATGTTTTTATCAGAAATAATAAACTCATTTATCTTACCTTTACTCCTGATGCTTCTCCATGTTCCGGAGGTGGAACTTCAATGATCAATGAGGTAAACGCATGCACCGGAGGTCGTCTGCTGTCTCCCCAGTTTGATATCAACGGCGACAACAAAATCACGGACGCAGACAGAATAGACATTGGACTTGTTGATCAGAGCGGTAATAAAATTTTTGTTTCACCAACCGGCCAAAGCAGACCCGGGCTTCTTTATCCACCTGCTTTTATAAGATTTCCCGGCAAGCCGGTTGAAATGAAAATATTTTCAAGCTCTGCCGCAACAACAGAAACTGTATTCGAGGTTACAGAACCCCGGGGTTTATTCTACTGGCGCTTATATTAAATTTAAGGGAATCAATATGAAAAAAATATTCTTAATTGTATTGATATTGGTGGGATCTATGTCTTTACGCTTATCAGCCGATGAATCAGGACTTCTTGCCATTAAAGAGATCCCCCGGATTAATTTTAAAGCGGACAGGATCGTAAAAAATATTGGAGAGTACAACGGATATGGTAAAATTGACGAAATATTTAACAATAGAATCGTCATTAACGACTCAAATTTTGATTTTGCTTTAAAGATAAGCATAATAACTGTAAAGGGGCATGACTATTCCGGTCATATCAATAAAGGCATGTATGTTTATTATTTTTTAAATAAAAACAATAAAATAAATAAAATCGTTGTCGATACGGGTAAATAAGGAAACAGGGGGCAGAAAAATGCGGCGATTTATACTATTTGTCATTTTTTGTATAATTATATTCTCATCTCCCTGTGTAGGTGCAGAGTTCTATAAATATAAGGATAAAAATGGTGTTATTATTTTTACCGATGATCTGTCCCAGGTACCGAAAAATCTAAGAACTACTGTTAAAACTTATCAATCAATTATTGATAACGGACAGAATAAAACAATAAAAAAAGAATTAAATAATACTTACTCTTTTAACCGTAAATCCCAAGGGATTCGCAATAGCTTTAAAGTGGAAAAACAAAAAGAATGGCTTATCAGTGAACAACAGGAATTAAATAAAAAAAAGGAAGAGCTCATTTCATTAAGGAAAAACATCAATACACCGGCAAAGCAAAAAGCCTACAATAACATGGTTATCAAATTAAATAAAAGAATTGATATCTTCAGGCGAAAACTCATCGATTTTAACGAAAATATTGAGCAATAGAAGTTTCCATTACGTATGGCAGGCATTACCTTAAACAGAGTGAAAAAAGATACAATCTACCTGAAAAATAAAATACATTTACAATCCAGACTGGAGGAATTGGTATAGTAATATTTTTGGAATTGATGTATTAATAATTAAGGTACAGACTATAATTGTTTAAATAAATTTATGGAGTTTTTTATATGCAACACAACAAAAAATTAGATACCGGATTTTCAGGTGCTACACAATATGTCCTTGACAGTGAACTTGCAGGGATAGTTAATATTTCCATGGCATTGGAAATGCCACTTATATTAAAAGGAGAGCCCGGCACGGGAAAAACCATGCTGGCCCATGCCATAGCGGAGAGTTTAAAAATGCCGCTTATTATTCTTAACGTGAAATCAAGCATGAAGCTCATCGATGCCCTGTACCAGTACGATACCCTTACAAGGCTCAATGACAGCAGATTCGGTGATTCAAAAAGAGATGTCAGCAATATTAATGACTATATAAAAATGGGAAAAATCGGTCAGGCTTTTACTGCAGATTCAAAAACAGTGCTGCTAATAGATGAAATAGACAAAGCTGACACTGATTTCCAGGATGATATGCTTGATGTATTGGACCAAATGCAATTTGATATTATTGAAACGGATCAAACTGTCAAGGCAAAAAATAGACCTGTAATGATTATTACTTCCAATGCAAACAAGGATCTTTCAGATCCGTTCCTTGGCAGGTGTAATTTTCACCATATTGCCTTTCCCGATCCTAAAATGATGAGAAAAATTATCAATGTCCATTTCCCTGTAATTGACAAAAAACTTGCAGAAAATGCGATTAATGCTTTTTATGGTATGAGAAGGATTGAAAATATTGAAAAAAAACCTGCCACAAGAGAACTTATAAACTGGATAAGAGCCTTGAACGCAGACCCTGATTTCCATGCAAAAGATCTTTTGAAAGGTGAGCTTCCCTTTCTTGGGGTGCTTTTTAAGAAGAGCAATGATTATACAATGGCAGGAAACCTCACGCGTAGAAAAAAATTTTTTTAAAAGACAGGGTATGAAATGTTCATAAAATTTTTCTATAAGTTAAAAGAAACAGGAATACCTGTTTCACCGACTTCATTTCTCACGCTTCAAAAGGCTTTACATAATGGTTTGATTAATTCTCTTGCTGTCTTTTATTTTTCTGCAAGGGCTATTCTTGTGAAAAGTGAGAGATATTTTGACCTTTACGACCAGGTCTTTGCCTTTTATTTTGAAGGTGTCCCACTTCCTGATGCCGATGGCTTTGAAATTGATGAAATGGCAAGAGCCATGTTAGATGAATGGCTAAAAAATCCAAAAAAAATTGCAGATGCTCTTGGTATGGATGAGTCGAAATTAAAAAAGCTCTCTCCCGATGAACTGATTGAATATTTTAAGGAGAGGCTGAAGGAACAGACAAGCCGTCATGAAGGCGGGCATAAATGGATAGGCACAGGCGGTACATCCCCTGTGGGACATTCGGGATACCACCCCGGTGGAATGCGCGTGGGAGGAGAGTCAAGGAATAAATCTGCCGTAAAGGTGGCCAACGAGCGCAGATATAAAGATTATTCGGCTCGGGGTCCGCTTTCCCAGGCAATGATGGGTGAAGCCCTGAAACGCCTACGCAATATGATTCCGGTAGGTCCAAAGGACCAAATCAATGTTGATGAGACCATATACAGGACAATGAAAAATGGCGGCGAAATTGAACTTGTCTTTGACAGATCGGTTAAAAACAGGCTTAAAATAATTCTTGCTATAGATAACGGCGGCTGGTCCATGGATCCTTATATTTCAGTTGTTCAGACTTTATTTGACTATTCAAGAGCCCAGTTTAAGGAGATCAAAACCTATTTTTTCCACAATACCATTTATGATTATATATGGGAAGATCCCCAGAGATATAGAAAACCGAAAAATATTAATGAATTTGTCCGGCTTGACCCTGACACGCGTTTCATTATAGTGGGTGATGCCAGCATGGCGCCCTATGAATTAATGGCAAGTGACGGTTCCATCGGCATAAGCGAGAGAAGTGGAAAACCAAGCATAGAACGCTTAAAATATATTGCAGATACATTTCCCCATTCAGTTTGGATGAATCCTGTTTCAGAGCAGATGTGGGGATATACTCATTCAATTATTGCTATCTCCAAAATTTTTCCAATGTTTGAACTCAGTCTCGATGGACTGGAAAAAGCTGTTGTAGAATTAATGTCAAAATAGAAATAAATGGGGAATATATTATTCCCGCACAAAAACAATAATCCTATGGGATACTTATCACCTTTACACGGGATCCATGATACTTATCCTCCGTGCATTAGGGGGCCTTTGATTAACAATATTAATAATTTGATTTCTTATGAATATGATTCTCCAAGAACTACTGAAATTCTTTTTTTCTTATTGACATAAAATAATTTAATATTATAGGATAGTTTTCAAAGAAAACGGATGAAACAGCTATGACAATGCTGTTTATTTATAAAATGGTTAGGGTAAACTAATTAACAATTAACGGAGTGTAGTAATTATGAACAAAAAATTATTAATTTTGTTGGTTACTGTTGGTGTGGCTCTTCTTTTTGCTTCAACAAGTATTTATGCTGGAACTGCCCCTCCTGCTACAATGCAATTGTATGAAAAGGCATTTAAAAAACATAGGATGGGACCTGTGGCATTTCCCCATAAAAAGCATATTGAGCAGTTTAAACTCAAATGTGGTGAATGCCATCATAACGCAGAGGGTAAACCTCTCAACAACCTTAAATTTACTGATAATGTTCAAAAATGTATAGTATGCCATAAAGCAAC
>Ga0256840_1003752_pt1 | contig 11991 bp, 7 predicted proteins | sample 355202metaG_FD_185969 | JGI IMG/M metagenome (GOLD analysis project Ga0256840, IMG submission 185969) | Hydrothermal vent microbial communities from Mid Atlantic Ridge, Atlantic Ocean - 355-202 | ecosystem: Environmental > Aquatic > Marine > Hydrothermal vents | place: Atlantic Ocean: Mid...
GGTAAAAATGAATATTTAAAAGTAGGTTCTAAATTAAATGAAAAATTTTGATAAAGTTTATAGTTTATCCCTAAGCCTACTGTTGCTCCATAAAGTACTGAACTTAGTTCACTATTATTTGACCATAATTTATTATCTCCTGAAAGAATATAGGAGTTGTTGCCCACCAAGAAATTAGTAGAAATACCACTTAAAACATCAAGTCCAAGTTTTTGATTTACTAATTTATAGCGAATGATGAGTGGTAATTCAATATATTCTGCATTTGCTATGAAACTTGCATTTAAGTTATAATAGCTGGTTGAGTAGCTTTGTTTTATAATATGTGCGTCTCCAATATCCGGTAAATCAATTGATTGCCCGGGAGTGTGAACAACAAAATCACCATTCCCAAACTCATTATTTCTACTGGCAATTAAATTATTGGCACTTTGCTTTTTGCTCAGATAAAAAATACCCGATTCAAAACTAACTCTATCGCTTATTTGGTAATTAATATTGATTCCTCCGGTAAACGAAGTTATTGCTTTTTCATCAGGTTTTAAATCCGGACCTTGATCTATACCCGATTTTACACCTTGTGTTTGTTCTATTTGTGCGTCAGAGCTTTCTTCTACTGAAAAAACCGGTGAAAATTTCGTTCCAAATGACCAGGCAGAGGATTTTTTGTTATTTTCATTTAATGAAGGAAAACCCTCCGAACGAAGGTTTTCCTTTCTCAATAACAAGGTATCGGTTAATAACTGGTTAGATTTTTGCCCTGACTCTGCCAAAAGCGATTTCTTATGTTCTGTTTTATTTTTTTTAAACAGATTAGTTATATAATTATATTTTCTAAATAGATAACTTGAATCAAATATTCCGAATTTTTCGTAATTAGTAACAGGTAAATGATTTGTATTTAAATCCTTGTTAAAACTTAGTTTGCTTTTTTTAGAATTTTGCGTTTTTTCTTGTTTTTTTATAGCATCGCTCTCTTCCAGTTCTAAACTGTCGCCTTGGTTGCTTGTTTTATCTTCTATCAGTAATTTGTGTCCGGTATCAGCTAACGGAATAATTTTTTTGATGGCACCGGGGTTTGAAATATAATAGCCTAATCCAAAAGCAACCAATAGAGCCACAGATGCAGCTATTGTTCTTAATCGCTGTAAAATACGAATTTTTTTTCTTGCGTTTAGTTCATCTTTCACATTGTTCCAAATAAAATGCGGAACGCTTTCTTCATAGTCATGCAAGAAATCATTAAACAATTCATCTATATGATTAGGCTCCTCTAACATCTCTTTCTTCAGGGACAATAAAATGTTGTCTTACTTTTGTTTGTAATATTTTACGTGCTCTTGAAAGGTTTGATTTTGAAGTTCCGATGGAAATATTTAGTTTTTCACTAATTTCTTTGTGTGTATAACCGTCAATAGCATACATATTAAAAACCAGTTTGTATGCTGCCGGCAGTTTTTTTACTAGATTTAGTAAATCTTGTGCAGAAATATCACTAACGATTGTATTTGCCTTAATTCCAATATCCAAATCCGATACTTCGCCAACCGGATACATTTGAAAATTTTTCCGGTATCTTTCTAAGGCAGTGTTAATCATAATTCTGCGAATCCATCCTTCAAATGAACCTTTGCCTTTAAATGAAGATATATTCGTGAATATTTTAATGAATCCTTCATGCAATACATCCTCTGCTGCTGATTGGTCTTTTGTATATCGAATACAAACACCATACAACATTTTGGCATATTTTTTAAATAATTGCCCTTGTGCTTCGGTATCACCCTTTGCACAGTCCTTTATTATTTTTTCAAGCTGATTCAAATCAGTTTTTCGGAATAAGAATATATATTCCAAAAATAAATAAAATTCATTTAAAAGATGAAAATAGTTTTAAAATGGTTGCGTAGAATTAATAAAAAAAATTACGCAAGCATTTTAAAACTGTTAAAATAGGTCTAATGCACTCCGTGCATCCATTTTTTCAGAATTGGAACTAATAAGATTAATAAGCCTCCTGTTATTAGTGCAATAAGTGATAGTGCACCAAATACATTGGAATAAATATGGATTGTTTTATTGGGTCCGACAAAGGTATTCAGGTTGTTTTGTACGTTGGCGGTTGCTTTATTAACATCCGGTTTTTTAATAATTTCAATATCTAAAACATCACCATCGGCATCAACAAAATAATCCAATACATTAATTTTTAAAGATGAATTTGTGTACCACGGTTTTTCCCAAACACGTGCTTTAATTGTTTTTACTAAAGCAACAGGAGGATGATTATCAATATTGTCAACAGTAATTATTAGTTCTACTTTTTGATTTTCTTGTCCGTTTTCAATTTCTTTCATGTAATAAGTAATCGTATCGGTACCTGTAAATCCTGCCTCGGGAGTATAAGTAAGCATATCACCCTCAATGATTTTCGTTCCATGATTGGGACCTTTATCCATATTAATTTCTGTTAAATCGCCCAAGGGGTCAAGATATGATAAACGGAGGTTTATAGCTAATTTTTCATTAGGTTTAATACTTCTTCGCAAATAAAAAGTTTCCGGTTTAAAATCGGTACCGGTTGCTTTTACATCTTTAATAAGCGTTATGTCAATAGTAACAGGGTCTGATTTGTTTCCTTCGGTATCGCTTACAATAAAAGTAAGTTGATCGCTTCCTTTTGCTCCAAGTTTTGGCGAATAGTTGATGCTTCGCTCCATAAACTGGTCTGTTGATGTATATTTGGCAATCATTCCTCCAAAAAATTGTGCAAAAGCAACTGCCAACATCCATGAACCCATTACCATTCCTACAATTTTTTTAGGAGAAAGTTTGGTTACCATTGATAGCCCTACGGGAGATAATGAAAGTTCTCCAATTGTATTTAACAGATATATTAAAATAATGAAAAATAACGGAACTAAACCATTTACGGCAAAACTTGCTCCCCAAACCAATGACCCAAATCCTAAACCAATAAAAATTAAACCGATAGCAAATTTTAAAGGAGTAGAAGGTTCTTTGCCTATCCTGTTTAATTTAATCCACATAGATGCAAAAACAGGACCCAGTATAATAATAAAGAAGGCATTTACTGATTGAAACAGTGGGGTGGGAATTTGCCAATTGCCTACCCAGCGGTTTATGTTTAATTCAGTAAATAAGGTTAATGAGCTTCCTGCCTGTTCAAAAAATGCCCAGAACATTACACTGAAAAGTATAAGAATAATAACAACAAATAATCGTTCTCGCTCAGCTTTTTCTAATTTTATGGCATTATATAATAAAGTTCCAAGCACAAAAATTCCGAATGCAGGGAAAAGCCATTCCATTACATGATAATAGAACATCAACAGCATAAAAACAGGAATAACTATTATTGAGAACAAGTAAATTGCTGTTTCTTTGCTTATTAAGCCAAACAACTTTTCTTTTAATAGTTCTTTTGAAGGTGGGTCTCCATTTTCGCCCAGATTGGCTTTACCTTTAATGAAAGTAATCACTCCCAGAACCATCCCGAAACCGGCAAGTCCAAAAGCATATTTAAAACCAAAAATATCCATTACCAATGCAGTAAGTATCGGTGCTATGGCTGCGCCCAGATTAATACCCATGTAAAAGATAGTAAAGCCACCATCGCGTCTTGGGTCATCATCATCATACAAACCGCCTACTATGCTGGAAATATTTGGTTTAAAAAATCCGTTACCTACAATAATTGTAGCCAGAGCTATATAAAAAGTGAATTCTGTACCTACCATCATCAAAAACTCACCAAATGCCATTAAAATCCCACCAAAAATAATACTCTTTTTATAGCCTAAATATTTATCGGCAATAATACCGCCTATATAAGGAGTGGCATAAACTAATGAACCGTAGGCAGCATAAATGGCATAGGCTTGAGTATCACCAAAACCACTTTTGTTTACAAAAAGGTCATAAACCATATAAAGTACCAAAAGTGCACGCATTCCGTAGTAGTTGAAGCGTTCCCACATCTCGGTAAAGAACAAGATATAAAGTTCTTTGGGTTGATTTAATTTCTTTGTTTGTTCCATTATTTATATTCTGTATTATAGTTCTATCAAAAAATTTAAAAGGCAAATGTAATGATTAGTTTTAAAAATCAAAGTAGTTATGCAACATAATTTGAAATCATAAAAAAAGACAATTTCATCAAAATTTTTTTTATTTTCATTATTTTTGATTTCTATTTGCAAAAAATTATAAATTAAAATGTTGAAAAATGGAAAATTATCAAAATTATGTTGACCAAGCAGTAGGGATGATTATGCTCTACGGACCAAAGCTTTTGCTGGCTATAGTTACTCTTATTGTTGGTTTGTGGCTTATTAAGTACTTGAATAAGTCTGCAAATAAGATGATGAAAAAGAGTGAGATGGATAAGTCTTTGAGAGGCTTTTTAAGTAGTATTATATCTATTTTACTCAAAGTATTGCTTGTTATTAGTGTTATGAGTATGGTTGGGGTAGAAATGACCTCATTTATTGCTATAATGGGTGCTGCCGGTTTGGCAGTGGGTATGGCTTTATCGGGAACCTTACAAAATTTTGCAGGCGGTGTTATGATACTTATCTTTAAACCTTTTAAGGTTGGTGATTTTATTGAGGCTCAGGGATATATGGGTGTTGTTAAAGAAATTCAGATTTTTAATACTATATTACTTACTCCGGATAATCGACGCATTATTGTCCCCAATGCACCTATTTCGTCAAATTCTTTAGTAAACTATTCTGCAGAGCCTGAACGAAGAGTTGATTTTACATTTGGTATAGGGTATAATGATGATATTGACAAAGCAAAGGAAATTTTGTGGCAACTTATTAAAGACGATAAACGTATTTTGGAAAATCCGGAACCTTTTATTGGTTTGAGTGAATTGGCAGATAGTTCGGTTAATTTTGCCGTTCGTGTTTGGGTAAAAAGTGAAAACTATTGGGGTGTTTTCTTTGATATGAATGAAAATGTGAAAAAATCATTTGATAAGAATAATATTTCTATACCATACCCTCAAACAGATGTTCATTTATTTCAACAAAACAATTAACCCTAAAATCTATTTATTATGAATAAAGTTTTATTTTTTATTATTTTATCATTATTCATCCCCAAGTTTTTATTAGCGCAAGAAGAGGCTAAAAAAGACTCAACACTGGGCTGGCATTATCGTAGTGCCGGAAGTTTGAGTTTCACGCAGTCCTCATTTACCAATTGGGCAGCAGGTGGTGAAAATTCGGTGGCAGTGAGCGGTATGTTAATAGCCGGAGCTAACTATAAATCCACCAAATACATTTGGGAAAACGGAATTATTTTAGCTTATGGTTCGCAAAAACAAGGCGATAAAGAATTTCGTAAAACTACGGATAAATTTGAAATCAGTACTAAATATGGTTATCATGCCATTAAAAACTGGTATTATAGCGGGATGGCAAGTTTTTTAACTCAATTTGATAAAGGTTATGAGTATGACGATGCTGCCGGTACGAAAAAGCTAATTGCTAATTTTTTGGCTCCTGCTTATGTAAATATTGCTTTGGGTATGAATTATAAACCTTCAAAAGCGTTTAGTCTATTTATTGGTCCTTTAAGTGGTAGAGTTACTATTGTAAATGATACTACACTTTCAACTAATTACGGATTAAAACCAAATGAAACTACCCGGAATGAATTTGGAGGCTCTGTTAAAGCAAATCTTAACTATGATATTATGAAAAATGTAAATCTTGCTTCACAGCTTACCTTATTTTCTAATTATAGTGATAATCCTCAAAATATTGATGTGGATTGGCAAATGCTTTTTACCATGAAAATTAATAAGTACTTGTCGGCAACTTTAAATCTTCAGTTTATTTATGATGATAATATTATTATTACTGATAAAGATGGTAATATTGGTCCACGTTTGCAGGTAAAAGAGTTATTTGGTTTAGGATTAGCTTATAAATTTGCAAATTAATTTGCATTATTTTCAAAAATAACAGATATTTCAGCTCTTGTAATTAATCTTGAAATATCTGTTATTATTTTTATATTATGTTTTATCCTGAAATATTGCTTTCTATTGCTTATTTACCGCCAATCAGTTGGTTTAAATACTTGTTAAATGCTGATGTTGTATGTATTGAACAACACGAGCATTATATAAAGCAAAGCTACCGTAATCGTTTTCATATATTGGCTGCAAACGGGCTTATGGCTTTGAGTATTCCTGTTGTAAAAGCTACAAACAAAAAGATATTGATAAAAGATGTTAAAATTGATTATGCTACAAATTGGCAAAAGCAACATTTGAAATCTTTAGAAGCGGCTTATCGTAATTCTCCTTTTTATGAGTTGCTTATTGATGAGTTTTTACCTTTCTATACAAAAAAAACAAACTTTTTATTTGATTTTAATTATGAACTGATTAATACGGTTTTAGATATTCTGGAAATTAGGAAAGAATTAAAATTTACCAATCATTTTGTTGAAACCGATAAATACGATTATGATTTCAGGTATAGTATTAAGCCTAAAAAACAAAGTAAAACGATTATTGATTTTGTAAATATTCCTTATTATCAGAGTTTTAATAACCGATTTTCTTTTATCCCCGATTTAAGTATTGTTGATTTACTTTTTAATCTGGGGCATGAAGCATACGGGTATTTAAAAATCGACACGCACACCTAAAACCAAAATATCATCAAGCTGTTCATGCTTGTTACCCATCCAATCTTCAAGGGTGCTTTTAAGGATATGCTTTTGTTCTTTCATGGGTAAATCGTAAATATCTAGTAATATTTGTTTGAAATTTTTTAATTTAAACTTTTGTCCTTTTTGTCCTCCAAATTGGTCGGCATATCCATCGGAAAATGTGTACAAGCAATCGCCTTTTTGTAATTGAATATTATAGCTGCTAAATTCTTTTTCGCGCATGAAAATAGCAATAGGTTGGCGGTCGGCTTTAATTTCAATTAGTTCGGCTTCTTGATTTTTTCTTACAATAAACAGTGGGTTGTAAGCTCCTGAGTATTGAAGTTCCAGCGTTTCGGTATTGATAATGTAAAAAGCTATATCCATTCCGTCTTGCGAAACACTGTTTACATCGGTTTGGTGCAATGACTTTTTAACCTTATCTCTTAAACGGTTAAGAATTTCACCTGCATTATCAAGGCTTTTAGCACTAACAATTTCATTTAAAAAACTAACACCCAACATACTCATAAAAGCCCCCGGTACACCATGACCGGTTGAATCGGCAGCCACTACAATAATGAAATTTTTTATTTTTCTCATCCAATAAAAATCACCACTCACAATATCTCGCGGTTTGAACAATATAAAATGATCATTGAGTATTTTATCAATATATTCTTTTGTTGGGAAAATGGCTTGCTGGATTCTTTTTGCATAATTAATACTGTCGATAATTTCTTGCTTTTGTTTTAAGGTAATCTGGTGTTGTTCAGCAAGTTTGTCTGATTGCGTTTTAATTAATTCTGATTGCGCCTTAATTTCTTCGTTTTTTTTAAGTATTTCAGCATTTTGTATTGCTAAGAGTTTGTAGGCTTTTTTCATCCGGCGATACATCCATGTTAGCAGAAATGAAAAAATCAATACTACAACTATAAAGATAATAGCTCCGGCAAGCCATTGCTCTCTACGCTTTACTTCTTCTTTTTGTACTTTAATTTCTTCTGCTTTTTTTATAGTATCGGTTGCAAGTTTATTTATTGTTAATCCTTTAACTATCGTATCTTCAACTAATGTTGATTTCTCAATCAAAAGTTCGTTTAAAACACTGTCTATTTCTTTTAAACGGTTTGCTTTTTTATTAAGTTCTTTTTCGTGCTCTTCAAACTGTGTTTCTAAAAGATTAATTTTTTGTTGTGTATAATTGGTTTTTATATTGTTTAAATAGTTATGATATTCTTGTAAAAATAAAAATGCATCTTTATAATCTTTTTCGCTTACATAAACCTGAATGATTGACTGATATGTTTTTTTGGTTAATTCAGGATATTTTTTCTTTTTGGCATAGTCTAAAACTTCTTTATATAATTCTAATGCTTTTTTTTCTTTTCCACTCATTTGGTAAGTGGCTGCCAGATTATATTCTACTTTAATTTTTGAGTATTTTTGCCCCATTTGTTTTCTCAACTCCAATTCTCGCTCATAATTCCTTATTGCCAAACGATATCTTTTTAGTTGATAATAAGCTGTACCTATCATATTGAGGGCATTAGCTTGCCTGTTTTTATCTTTTGATTTTTTTGCCAATTTATAAGCTTCTTCTGCATAGTTTAAACTTTTTTTGGCATCTGTTTTTAAATACAGGTTTGACAGTTTATACAAAAGTTCAATTTTTTCACTGCCTGTTGCTGTTTTAAGCTTATTTTTCAGTTCAGGAATATTATTTTGTGCAGTAAGTTGTAATACTGAGCAAGCAAAAATAATGGTGATAAAAATAATTTTTTGCATCATATTTTATTTTATAAACGTACACCAAACACAACAATATCATCAACCTGCTCCAAATTACCACGCCACTCTTCAATTGTTTTATTCAGAATACTTTTTTGTTCGTTCATTGTTTTGTTTGATATTTCAATTAGTAAATTACGAAAAGGTTTGTACATGAATTTTTTACCTTTGGGACCTCCAAATTGGTCGGCATATCCGTCAGAAAAAAGATAGAATACATCATTTTTTGCATACATAAACTCATGTAAAGTAAATGCTTTCATATAATCGTAAAAAGCAATGGGCATTTTATCGCCTTTAACCACCTTCATTTCCTTATTGAGCATAATATACAAAGGATTATTTGCTCCCGCAAATTGTAATTTATTTTCATTTTGTATAATTGTGCAAACAGTAATATCCATACCGTCTTTTGCTTCTTGCTCTTCGCCTGTTTGGTGTAAAGCATGGATAACATTTTCGCGTAAACGGTTTAGTATTTCATCGGGGCGGGTAATTCCTTTTTCGTTTACAATTTTATTTAAGAAACTTATACCCAGCATACTCATAAAAGCACCCGGAACACCATGTCCGGTACAGTCAGCTGCAACTACTATTGATTTCCCGTCTTTTTGGCTTGTCCAATAAAAATCACCACTAACAATATCTTTGGGTTTAAATAACACAAAATGTTCGGGAATAATATTTTGCATTAAATTTTCAACGGGTAATGCAGCTGTTTGAATTCTTTTTGCATAATGAATACTGTCGGTTATTTCTCTTTTTTGTTCGCTGATTTCGTGCAAATGTTTCTCAATTTGCTCTTTTTGTTGCACAACTTCTGCTGTACGCAAGCGAACTTGCTCTTCAAGGTGTTCGTTTTGTTTTTTTATACGCCTGATGCGCAGGTAAAACCATAAGGAGATTAAAAATATTAGCAATAAAGCAATAGCTATTTTAAACCACAAACGTTGCCAAAGTGCCGGTTCTATTTCTACTTTAATTTGGGTACCTTCCGTATTCCAAACTTCATCATTATTTGAGCCTATTACTTTAAAAATATAGTCTCCGGGTGGCAGATTGGTATAAGTAGCATATCGTTTAAATTTTATATCTACCCAATCATCATCATAACCGATTAATTTATATTTATATTGATTTTTTTTTGGGAAAATGTAGTCTAATGCCACAAAATCAAATGAAATATCGTTTTGTTTATGATTTAAGATGATTATTTTTTTATTACTGATGGTAGTATCAAACTTAACGCTTTGATTTGAAATTTGGAATCCGGTAATTACCACTGAAGGTAAATTAGGATTATCAACAATCTTGTCTGGGTTGAAAACATTGAACCCGTTTATTCCGCCAAAAATAAATCTTCCGTCTTTTGTTTTACAATAGGAACCTACAAGAAATTCATTACTCTGCAGCCCGTCTCTTATATCATAATTTCTAACTTTTTTTGTTTCAGGATTAAATTTTGAAAGCCCGCGGTTGGTACTTACCCAAATATTTCCATGGCTGTCTTCTAATATGCCCATTATTACATTATTGGGTAAGCCGTGGCGTTCATCAAAATTTTCAAATTCTTGTTTATCTCTTACAAATAAGCTTAAAGCACCTTTTTCTCCAATCCATAAACGTCCTTTACTATCTTCGTTAATTGCATATATCCGGTTATTCCCAATTGAATTTTTATTTTTTGGATGATGTTTGTAATGAATAAATGATTTTGTTTCGGCTTGCCATAAATTTAAACCGCCGCCAAAAGTGCCTACCCATATATTCCCTAAATGATCTTTATAAAGAGCGGTTGTATAATCATTGCTTAAGCTGTTTGTATCCTGAGTGTTTTTTAAAACAGTAAATTTTTTTGTTTCCGGATTATAGATGTTTACTCCGCCACCGTAGGTTGCCAGCCATAGCATTCCCTTATTATCTTCTATGATGTTCCAAATGCGGTTATTGCTTAAAGCGGAGTTTTCGCTTGTAATAGCTTCAAATTTTTCCTTTTTGGGATAAAAACGGCAAAAACCTCCTCCGTCGGTTGCAATCCAAAACCTGCCTTTGCTGTCTTCTAAAATATCACGCACATGATTGTTACTAAGGCTGTTTGGATTATTTGGATTATTCATATAATGAATAAATCTGTTTTGCTTTTTAATAAACAGGTTTAATCCGCCAAGTACAGTACCTACCCAAATTCTTCCTTTGCTGTCTTGATAAATGTTCCGTACTTGATTATTGCTTAGGCTGTTTTCATCATAAGGATTATGCCTGAAAAGGCTTAGCTCTTCGGCAGCACGGTTCCATTTATCTACTCCGCCCAACGAACTGCCTATCCACAAAATATTTTCTTTATTTTGATATAAAGATAAAATATTATTGTTTTGTAATGAACTACGAATTGCCGGATCATTTTTATAAATGCTAAATTCGTTTTTATTTTTATCATAACGGCACAATCCGCCTTTTTGAGTTCCTATCCAGATAATTTGGTCTTTATCAATGATAATTGATGTTATGATGTTACTACTTAAAGTGTTTTTCTTATTTTCTTTTTGGTAAATTGTATATGCACTGTTTTTTGTGTCAAAACGTATCATACCCATATTTGTTCCCAGCCAAAGTATTTGATTATTGTCTATTGCACCACTTATTATTTCATTTACTTTTTTTATTTTACCGGTTTTATCCTTAAAATTATAAAACAAAAATTTACCGGTTTTCTTATTAAATTTACATAATCCGTTGTTTGTGCCCAGCCATAATGTATTTTCATTGCCCGAAATAATACAATTTATAAAATTCTTGTTTTTATCATTAAAATAAAATTTTTCAAATATCCCCGAATTGCGTTCCATACGATTTAGCCCGTTAGATGTAGCAATCCATAAATATTTTTTATCACCGGTGATATATCGCACATTATTTGAACTGATTGATTGCGGCTTATCCTTTTGGTGAGCATAAGTTGTAAAACGGTCAAAAATTTCATCAAAAGCACACAAGCCTGCTCCCCGTGTGCCAATCCAAAGCTTTCCACCATACCCGGGCTTATCCACATAAAGATAGTTTAGTACATTATCCGAAATTGAGTTACTATCTGCCGGATTATTACGATAAATACTGATGTTATAGCCATCGTATTTATTTAGACCGTCGAGTGTGGCAAACCACATAAACCCTTTATTATCTTGTACTATGCTATAAATTGAACTTTGCGATAAACCGTCTTCAAGAGTAATATGTACAAATTTTATGTTTGGAGCTTGTGCTGCAAGAGAATTAGTTTGTAATATTATGAATAAGAGTAAAATATAAGATTTTATTCTTTTTAATTTTATTAAAAGTAAATAGCCCATGAATAATCTTTTCATCTTTGATTCTGCTTATAAAGGTACAATTACTTATCTTGTTTTACAAATGTTGTTATTCTAAAATTTAAAAAATGATTACTTTATTTATTCATGCAAATAACACTTTGCAAATAGTACAATTTACATACCAAAAAAATAA
>Ga0256840_1003753_pt1 | contig 11990 bp, 8 predicted proteins | sample 355202metaG_FD_185969 | JGI IMG/M metagenome (GOLD analysis project Ga0256840, IMG submission 185969) | Hydrothermal vent microbial communities from Mid Atlantic Ridge, Atlantic Ocean - 355-202 | ecosystem: Environmental > Aquatic > Marine > Hydrothermal vents | place: Atlantic Ocean: Mid...
ATACGTTTTCCGTCGCATGGATAACATCGAGACGCATTGCCGACTCCTGCCCCTGAACAGGAACTATACCTTCAGGGAAATAGACCAGGAGATAGGCATGAACACCGGCAATGGCCGCTATCTCCTGCCTCACCCTGGCAGAGGCCAGATCACTGACGGAATACCCCTTCTCCTGCAGAAGCATAGCGAGATGAGCAGAATCCACAGGAACGATACCATCGGTACGCCTCAGGGCAGCAGGCAGAAGAGAGAGAACATCCAATCCAAGATCTCCCAGCAGGGACATCAGGACCACCTTTCTTCTGAGCACCGGCAGCCCATGGGCATCTGTGGCACGGTCCGGAAGCCCCTGAAGCCTTGCCTCCAGCTTTGCCAGACGCTCTTCCAATTCCCTCTCCCGCTTGGAGTTTCCAAACAGCCTGATCTTGGCACCTTTCTGCTGGGTCTTTCTGAAATAATCACTGTTGACCGCCCAGGAGGGGTTGGCAACCGCCTCATCATCCAGGCTGGCGAGACGCTCCTGTTTAACCTGTGCAGACTCAGGCTCTCTCTGTTCCTGTGCAGAACTGCTGGATTGAGCGGCCTCTTCCTGCTTGGTGATGGTACTGTTGCCACCACCGGATACAGCACAACCAAAAAGGGACAACAAGATGAGAAACGAGAAAAGAAGCGATATCTCAGCAAGCCGGGGAATTTCTGATAGTCGCAAAAATTTCATGATGTTGAATGCTCCTTTTTATTCCCTTGGACTATAGAAGGAGCGATAGACATGGTCAAGTCCACTTGGTACAGCCAAAGGACAAAGAGAGAGTTTCTATCCTGACATTACGGGTAGTAACAGATAGTTTTGCAAAAAGAAAAAACAGCCCTGCAGAAATCGATCCCATGCAATGATCTCAAAGGACAGCCGGCGCAGATCAATACTCATCCAACTATCGTTCTGGGGCGAATCAATATCCAACAATATCTTGCAGATCTCAGCAACCTGGATGGATGCCACAACTGCTTACGTACACACCATTACAGAAGGAGAACCAACCGGATCATGTGCAGTGCGGCTATATCGTTCCTCAACAATGGAGCCGCCTGCTGGCTGAATACCTACCTGGTCATACTATTGGTGTACGGCCCAGTGAACCAAGGGGATATTCTGTTCCTTGCAGATCATGGATAGTTCCAGGAGCCAGTGCTCTCCAGACAGTCTGCAACCAGGTCTGGCCCTGCAAATACCTGATCTCCTGCTTCCTGCTGCACGAGATAAGCTCCATGTTGAAAGGTGAAAAAAAGGGGGCTACAAGCCCCCTCTATATTTTCCGGCTGCCAGGCTGATCAATAACCCGGCAGAAACCAGTTAAAACCGGTAACTCAGGAATCCGCTAAGCACATGAACGGTATTCCCCTGATCTCCATAGACATATGGATCCTGATCGTCAAAATAGAACAGGGTATAATTGAAATGGAGACCGATCCCGTTGTCCATGATATAGCTGGTACTGAGATTGAAATCCAGCTGTTCGTAGTCCAGGTCCGAATAGGAGTCCATCTGGTTGGTATATGCCGCATCATATAGATAGGGCATATTGGGATTAACCGAAGAGACATCCAGGTCCAGTTTTGCATCATCATAACGGTGTGAATTGAAGTCATCAAAATTGGTGATGTCTCCCCGCCCCATGGTGTAGGCCAGATCAGAACTTATGCTCCAGTTAGGCAGAATGTTGTAGCTTATGCTGGTCAGGATAGTATGAGCCTCAGTCCTGTAATCCATATCCGTACTTTCCGAACCGTACCGGTTCGTAGTGATCAGATTGCCTCAGCCATCGTAGATGGCTATACAGAATTGGGATTCATACTTATCGTAGAAGTAGGTATAGCCAGCTGAAAGAGTCAACTTTTCCATGGGAGTATAGACCAGGTTAAGCCCTGCCACCACCTGATCCTGCTGCCAATCCCTTCCCCCAAGGTCATCGTTTTCTGCGTAACGGTATTTCAGATGAAAACTGCTGTTGAGACTGGGGGATATGTGCCAGTGCCCCTTGATCCTGGGCTGAAAAACGAAATTGGGGAGGTTACTCCTCTCAGCAACACGGGCACTGTAAATAGGCTGCTCATACGCCCTGGCAGGGTCAAATCGATCAACAAGCGCTCCAGGGCTGCCATATCTGTCAAAGGAGCCCCATGGAGGACAGGTGCCTTTGATTGCAGCATACTGGTCATCTATAAACTCCAGCTCCAAACCTCCATCCAGCTTGAAATGCCTGTTGACCCTCCAGTCTGCGCTGGCCTCCAGGATATGTTCCGTGGTATCCTCTGGCACATTATGGTACTCGTAGTTGTCCCGCTCCTCATGCTTGAACTCATACCCAAAACGGAGCTTCAAATCCCTGAGGACCTTCCAGGTAAGATTGGCACCAGCCAGGTACTTGTCGCTATCATAACCTGACTTTCGCCGGTACTCATCTTCCCAGTAAACATAATCTTCATAAAGGGCCAGTTGAGCAGGTGTCAACTGACTGATCTGATCTCTTTTGTCAATAAAAGGTTCATCATTGTCCAGATGGTGATACTTCCCATACAGATTGAAGGAGATGGCCCTGGACAACCTGCTGCTCCACTTGATCTGGGCCAGATGACTGTCCAGTTCAATATCTTCTCCATAGTAACCGCTGATTATGTCATATTCACGATCCACTGCTTCGTTGGTGCTCTTGGAGTAGATATAGGAAGCCACTACAGTGTTGCTGCCGTTTATATCCCAGCGAATCTTGGCCTTGTGGGTATCCTTGGTGGAATCCGGGGTACGACTGAAGGGGACCTCTTCATAATAAGAAGCGCCACCAGTGTTATCTTCTCCATAGCGGCCATACTGCACCCGTTCCGGTGCCCATCCCCTTCCGAGATCATTGGTGAGGAAGGTAACATCATCGTCATTCACATCGAATTCCCTATGCATGTAGGAATACTCCAGGGCAACAGTTCCCAGGCGAAGAGATACCTTTGGTGAAAAATCATTTGTCTTTTCATGGATCTTCTTGCCCATGCTGACAACATGGCATGAGAGACACTTGCTGTTGCTCATCACCTGCTTGTGGCCCTTTCTCTCCTCAAACCGGTGGTTGATTGTGAACTTCAATTCAGGGATCTGCGGGATGTTCAGCTTCACATGGTTTTCCCAAAGGGACCTGATAACCTTGTACTGCTCATTGGGATCCAGGTCAGTGGAATACACATTGGCTGCTCCAACAGTAGTAGCACCATCTACACCGTTATCGTCCGGCAGGGTTACCTCACTAGCCCAGTTGCCACCGGCAAGCCCATCACCATCGAGATCAGGGAATATGTGAGCCTCTAAGTTCTCCATGTAATCATGGTCGAGCCTGTGAATAAACCGGTTGTATTCGCTCCTGTAAATAAGAACCCGGCCAAGAGATAGAGAACCTCCATATTCCTGGTCATCACCGCTGAGATACAGACCACTGCCCTGAAAAGTGATGTCGTTGCGGTCAAAAAAAAGGGTTCCTCCAATCCTGGAACTCCACTCCTTGTCTATGATGGAGTTGTATTCAGCCCCTCCCTTGGCACCACTTTCGCTCCGTTTGAGTTCGTCCAGGGCTGCATTTCCACCTATTTCAATGCTGCCTGAATACCATTTTTCCTCCTCGGCTGCCTGAACAGATATACCCCCGGCAAAGACCGTGAGAAAAATGGTCATTATTAAAATCGGTTTAATCTTGATCATAATCATTCCCTCCTTGACTACCTGGTCAATCCATGACCGCTGGAGATGGATTGTGAGGTGTAGTCAGAGCCATGTACATTCTGATGACACTGTGTACACTTGGTCAGAAAAGACTTCTGGAAACCAAACTCTGTTGGCATCACCTGTCTGCCAGCAACATATGGATCGCCTCTGGGAACATTTGCAGGCTGCAAACTGTTGGATGCCCTTCCTGCATGGAAGTGGGCCTCATGGCACTGGAGGCACAGGAACGGCTCCTGCTGCTGGAGCAGGTTGTTGGCCACGGTGCCGTGCGGGTCATGGCAGTAGAGGCAGTTTTCCACCACTGGATCATGCTCATACACAAAGGGCCCCTGGTAACGGGTATGGCACTTGAGACACAGGTCGTTTACGCGCTCATCTGTCCTGAGCATGCCTGAATCAAGGCTGCCGCTTCCGTGGGGGTTGTGGCAGTCTGAGCAGTCCATCTTGCCATCCTTAACAGGATGACGCGACATCATATACATCTGGGAATTTACATCTGCATGGCATTCGGCACAGAGATCCATCTCTCTCCCTTTGGCCAGCAAGGTCTTGTTGACATTGTTATGAACCTGGTGGCACACCGTGCATGACACATCGTGATCGGCATGTGCTGATCCTGGCCAGTTCATCTGGTCATCCACGACATGACAGGTGGTGCAGACACCAGCTACCTGTTCAGCAGGCAGGCCATCTTCACCAAAACGTATTATGGCATCGGTATCCCCATCCTCATCCACATGGACAGAACCTGGACCATGACATGATTCACAACCCCTCTGATACCCTCCAACCACTTCAAAGGAAGCGATTTTCATATGGACGTTGTGATTATCATCAGCCATATCTTCATGACACTCAAGACAGGTGTCACTCCCTACGTAGCTGGCACCAGGCGAAACTTCAGGGGGCTTTATCACATTCGCCCTCTTTTCCATCACCTGGGCACAACCAAGTATAAGGAAAATCCCGGCCACAAAGGCCATAATATTCCTGATCATAAAATCCCTCCTGATTATCCCGAAAAGAAACGAAAAGATTGTCAGCAAACCCTCCTGGCTATGCGCTCCTGTCACATGGCCAGACATACTGAATCCGGCAACCTATCACCTCCTTTCATCATGCATTCCATAGCCCATTGAAGTCAAAAAAAGGGGCCCTTTTCAAAAAAAGAGCCCCCTTACAACTGTCCGGCAAAACTGCAAAACCATGAATGGTCATTCATTATTGACCCCAAAAAAAATTGCTCTCCCCTGGGGATGGGCTATTGATGAGTTTCCATACTATTTTCCCTCTCTCATTAAGGTATAAAAACAATACACACTATTAGCATGCTTACATATTAGACAAAAAAATATACTGATTTTCTGCACATGACAATACCAGAAAAACGGGAGAGAATAGGCGTAAAACTGGCCTTCAAACAGGAGCTGGAGGAGGATCAAGATATACACTCATAAAGCTGGAAAGGCAGGAGTTGAGATGAACCGGTTTTATCCATTTAACTTCCCCATCAGAATCACCACTGCCAAGGCGTGTCCTTTTTCATGGCTGAGTGAGAGGTGCCATCCGGTTATGGCAAGCTCTTGAACTGCCTGGAGGACACGGCCTCTCAGATGAAAATCAGGCTTGCCAAGCTCATCCTGTACCACACAGATCTGACCCGGCCCCATACCGCTCCTGAAACCGGTGCCGAGGGCCTTTACAAAGGCCTCCTTAGCTGCAAACCTGGCTGCCAGACATGAGGCGGGCCTTACAGTGCATAGACATCGTTCTATCTCCTGCTGACAGAATACCCGCTTGAGAAAACGATCTCCCCATTTCTCAACACATCTGTCTATCCTATCTATCTCCACCAGGTCTGTACCAATACCGAAAATCATCACTTCTCTTCCCTCCTTGACCCTGAAAGAGAAAAGGGAGCTGACCTGTATGGCCAGCCCCCTTTGAAGATCAGGAAAATATATGGCAACAACTAATGAACGGTGTTTTCCTGAAGTTCATACCTCTTTTCAGATGCCTTCTCCTCAATCTGCTTGAGCAGGGAGGCCTTGGACTTGATCTCTGTTTCAAGGGCCCTGATCTTGGCATTCAACATGGAGATCCTCTCTTCAAGAGAGCTGTTGGCGTCAGCAAGCATCTTGATCTTCTGATCCTTCATCTTTGCCTGATCTTCCAGCAGATCAACCTTGGATTTCAGCTTTGTTATCTCTATCACCTTGAGATCCAGGGCCTCTGTAAGAGAGTTGACCTGGCGCTGGAGCTCCATAGTCTTTTGCTCCAGCTCCTGATATCTTGGCATAACAGTATCGAGCTTGTTCTGGTATTCCTGGACATTGGCCTGCACAGCCTGCAACTGCTGCATCAACTCCTTGTTTTGCTGCTGAAGTTTTGCAATCTGGGCCTGCAACTGCTCATTGGCCTCGATCCTTTCCAGGAGCTTCTGATTCAGTATATCCTTTTCACGGGCTATAGCATGGATCTGTGCCTTGATCTGCTTTTCAGCCTGCTTCTGATTCTGAAGAGAAGCAACCACCTGTGCCATCTCTGCCTTTAAGGTCTCTTTCTCCTCCTCCAGCGCAGCCTTTTCATTTTCCAGCTCACCGATTCTGGCGTGCAGAGTGGCAATCTTTTCCTGAAGAGAGGCGATGGTATCATTGGCCTGTTTGAGCTGCTCCATATATTGGGCAACAGACGTATCCTTCCCCTTCTCCAACTCTGCTATGGTAGCCTGAGCCCGGGCCATAGCATCTGCCAGCCTTGCAGACCTCTCCTTCTCTTTGGAGAGCTGTGCCTCCAGTGCAGCCATCTTGGTATTGGCATCTTTCAGCTTTGCATAGTATTCAGAAATCTCCTTCTTCAGACATTCAATCTCTGAGTGAAGGCGCTGCACATCACGATCCTTCTCCTGAAGCTGCTGCAGTTGACTCTTCAGACCCTGCATCTTCTCCTGGAGCATCCTGTTTTCCTTCTCTTTCCTGGCGAGCTCTGTCTCCAGGATCACTACCCTTGCAGCCACCAAAGGCTGCTCAGCAACATGGGATTCCGACTGAGGCTGTACCTGCTTTGCCACTTGCTCGGCAGCAGGTTCTGCAGGTTTGAGCTGTGCAACAGGGCCCTGAACATGGGCAGGTTTTACCGGCCTAGCCTCCTCTTTGGCCGACTCAGCCGTTGGGGCTTCATGCCCGCCCTTTTCCGGCTCATGGGCAGCCATCTGTTCCCCGTGGTCTTCACCGTGTTCAGCCACCAGTCCAGCCCTTTCCATAACCTCTTCAGGTGAAACACGATAGCTTACTATGCCGAAAAGGATGCCGACAACGAGGAGAAAGATACCCGTTCCCCTGTTATACAGGAATCCAAACCGCCCCCGATCCTCTTCAGGCGGGATCTCAGCACCACTCCTGGTGAGGTAGAGGGAATAGAGGCCTGCTCCAAAGGCCAGAAGAAATATTAGGGAGCAGACAAATGCAAAGGTCCCGTAAAAGATGTAAACCGCAGTATCCATTTGCCAGATTTCCTCCTGAAACTATAAGCTTGGTTTAACTAAAGCGATACAGGACACAATTGCCCTGTCTTCCATTTTCAATAAACCATTGTAATTTGACCTTGTAAAAAAGAGATCCCTATTCTTCCATCTCTTCAGAATCTGCCTCATCTTCTTCAACTTCCCCTTCTGAAACCTGGGGGGGACCGGCCTGGTTGAAGGACTTAAGGGCCTGTTCAAAGATGGTCTGGGCAGTCCTCAGATCTATATCTGTTATATTCATGGTATTGATACCCTTGAGTATATTCTGGGTAAACTGGGTATCGAACTCACCATGCAGATCCTTGAGTTTTATATAGAGGAGAGCCAGATTGAGATCACTCCTTGCCTCCTGGAGCATCCCCTCAAGCTCTTCAACTTTGCCCGCAAGGGCAGCAACCTCGCTTCTCTTCTCTTCCAGCTCTTTCTCATATTTTGCTATCTCGTCCTTTGCAGAGGAGAGCTGAAAATCCAGGTCGCGTATGGTCTCAGCCTGCTTGCTGTTCTCCTCCTTGTATTGCCGGACCTGTTCCTCAAGGGTATCCACCTTGGACTGACAGTTCTTGAGGTTTTCTTCCAGAGAAGAGAGCTGGCTCTCCAGTTCTGAGACCCGGGAGGTCTTGTTGTCCAATTCCATCTTCAGGTCTTCAACCCGGGATTCCAGATCAGATACCCGGGCCTCTTTCTCTGAAAGACTCTCCTGAAGCTCTCTCTTCTCCCTTTTCAGCACATTGAGCTCGGAGCTCTTGCCAGTAGCCTGCCTGAGAGCCAGGATAAATAGGATGAAAAAGACGGCAGCCCCTGCCCACCCATAAAGATAAGAGTTCGCAAGAAGATCAAGAACAGCTTTTGTTTCCACGACACACTCCTTTCTCGTTCTGGTTTATGCCTGCACGACACAAAAGCACTCCCTTTAAGCCATAAACCAAACAGTTTTTTATGAAGACATATTCATTTTCAGGAAGTATTAACCTGATAATAGAACTCGGTCAAATAGAAAAACAATAAAAAATGGGGGTCTCTGAAAGAAGACCCCCTAATTTAAAAAGAAAAAACCGTTTTTTTAAAAAAAAATAACCTTTATTATAGTTCAACCTTTATTACGTTGCTGACTCCATCCTGTTCTTTCAGGGCTGACAGGGCCTCTTCCCTGGCGGACTCATCAGTTGTGAGCAGTATCACATTTCTGTGGGCCTCTGGATCCTGCCCTACCTGCATCCGCGCGATATTCAGTCCGTGTTCACCGAGACAGGTCCCAATCTTGCCTATCACCCCTGGCCTGTCCTCATTGTAGATGAGCAACATGTGTCCCTCTGGAACAGCCTCAAGCCTGAAGGCATTGATCCTGACTATTCGGGGCTCCTTCTTCCCAAAGATGGTACCTGCCAAACTTGTGGTCTCAACACCCGTTTTTACCGTCACTTCCAACAGATTGGCAAAATCTTCAGCAGTCCTGCTCTTGGACTCCACAACCTTGATACCGCGATCCTTTGCAACAATGAGGGCATTGACAAAATTTACATCCTCTCTGAGAACAGGGGTAAGGAGACTCTTGACAACAGATATGGTAACAGGCGCAGTATCAATATCTGCAAGATCACCCTTGTAACTTATGCTGATCTCTTCAAGATGGCTTGTGACCATGTGTGCCAAAAACGCCCCCATCTTTTCGGCAAGGTTGAGTACTGGCCCCAGCCTCTTCAGGGTCTCACCGCTAACGGACGGGACATTGACTGCATTTCTCACCTCACCCTTGACAAGGTAGTCTGCTATCTGCCTTGCCACTGCCACTGCCACATTCTCCTGGGCCTCTCTGGTTGATGCCCCGAGATGCGGAGTGCAGATGAAGTTGTCAAGAGAGAGCAGGGGATTCTCCAGGGTTGTTGGCTCCTTTTCAAACACATCCAAGGCAGCCCCTGCCACCTTGCCTGACACCAGGGCATCGTGCAGATCCTGCTCATTGACTATCCCCCCCCTGGCGCAGTTGATGATGAAGACCCCATCCTTCATCTTGCCAATCATCTCTTTGTTTACCATCCCCCTGGTTTCATCTGTCAGCGGAGTATGGAGGGAGATATAATCTGCCTTGGCAAGCAGATCATCCAGGCTCACCAGCTCAAAACCTACCTTCTCTGCAATCTCAGGGTTTATATGGGGATCAAAGGCTATCACCTTCATCTTCAGCCCCTGGGCAAGCTGGGCCACAATGCTTCCGATACGACCACTGCCAATAATACCAAGAATTTTTCCGGCTACCTCCTGTCCCATAAACTTCTTCTTTTCCCACTTGCCAGCCTTCATGGAGGCAGTAGCCTGTGGAATGTTACGGGTCACGGACATGAGCATGGCAATGGCATGTTCTGCAGCGGAATTGGTGTTGCCTCCAGGGGTATTCATGACAACCACCCCCCTCTTGTTACAGGCTGGGATATCCACATTATCCAGGCCTGTACCAGCACGCCCTACAACCTTTAACCTTTTGGCATGATCCAGAAGATCCTCGGTGACCTTGGTGTTGCTTCGAATCACAAGACCATCCGCTTCATGGATAACCTCCTTGAGTTCATCAGGACTGAGCCCCAACCTCTCCTCTACATCGAGGCCAGCTTCTTTGAGAATATCTATCCCGTCCTGGGCAATTGGATCAGTTATGAATACCTTCATATTGAAAACATCTCCTCTCGAAAGTTATTTCAGAAATCAGCCCTGGTTTGCAGCAAAAAATTCCTGGGCAGCAGCAACACCCTGGCCATAATCAACCTTGAAGCCCAATCTGTTCAATGCGCGCTCTATGGCAGCAATGGCAATAATCATATCCCACTGGCTCAGATGCCCGATATGAGAGATGCGAAAGATCTTCCCTTTTAGATGGGCCTGCCCCCCGGCAATTTGAATACCAAACTCGTCTCTGAGAATGGCCACCACATCCTGACCATTAACTCCTTCAGGGGCCTTTATAACAGTGATGGCCTCGGAAGGCGTCCTGGCAAAGACCTCCAGGCCCATGGCCTGAACAGCCGCCCTGGTAGCACCTGAAAGAAGACGGTGATGTGCGAACAGCTTCTCCAGCCCGATCTCCCTGAAACCCTTGAGCACCTCACCCAGGCCAATTATCAGAGAAACAGCAGGTGTATAGGCAGTAGTCTGCTTCCCAATGGCCTTTCTCTCCTTGAGAAAATTGAAATAATATCTTGGTCCTTTTATCTCCTCTGCCATACGCCAGGCCTTATTGCTCACGCTGACCATGGCAAGTCCAGGAGGCAGGGAAAGGGATTTTTGTGCCCCTGTAACCACCAGGTCCAGTCCCCATTCATCGGTCTTGATATCATAGACACCCATTGCACTTATGGCATCCACCACAAGCACGGTATTTTCACGCTGTTTCACCAGTTCGCCAAGCTCCTTGAGAGGATGCTTGACACCAGTGGATGTCTCATGGGCTTGGACGAATACAGCCTTTGCATCTGGATGAGCATCCAATGCCTCTTTCACTCTGGCAGGATCAACGGCTTCACCCCACTGCACTTCAATGTCAACATGCTCAGCACCGTATGTGTCACACAGTTCAGCCCAGCGCTCTCCAAACTTGCCGCCCACGATACAGATGGCCTTGTCGCCTGGATTCATGATGTTGGCTACACAGGCCTCCATCCCGCCTGTACCGGAAGATGCAAATATCAACACATCATTTTGGGTCTGATAGAGAAACTTGAGATGTTCCCTTACCTCGGTAAGTATTGCAGAAAATTGCGGTGAACGGTGATGTATTATGGGCTCGGCCATGGTCAGCATAACATGTGGATTCACAGACACGGGGCCTGGCGCCATGAGATAGTATTTATTCATCCTGAACTCCTTGTTGTGAGATTGAAAGAAAAGATTTTGGGCTCACTTAGCACCTATTGGCACAAAATGTCAAGGCCTGGATGGATTAGAAGACCCAAATCCTCCGCCTCCTGGGGTCCTTATCTCCAGAACATCTCCGGCAGCAGCCTGAAACTGACACTTTCCTGGCAGGAGTTTTTGGGCCTCCAATGCATCCCTTCCCTGACTGATGAGCAGATTTTCTCCTGTTTTCCCCGGAGAGCCGCCTGACAACCCATAGGGGGATAGGCGTCTCCGCTCTGTCAGGAGAGAAACCGATACATCTTTGAGAAAACGGTAACTCCTGATGATTCCATCACCACCCCTGTTTTTTCCTGCTCCTCCAGACCCACGCCGCAATCCATATCTTTCTATGATAAAGGGATATATCTGCTCCAATGCCTCCACCGGAGTATTGAGGGTATTGGTCATATGCACCTGAACACCAGAGAGGCCGTTACTGTCAGGACGTGCCCCCATACCCCCGCCGATGGTCTCATAATAAGTGAATTCACCTGAGGCATCATCTATTCCACCTATGGCAACATTGTTCATGGAACCACAACTGGCAGCAGGAATTCTGCTGGGAATGGCTTGAACAAGGGCACCAAAGAGAGCATCTACTATCCGCTGGGATGTTTCTACATTGCCTGCAGCCACCGGGGCTGGAGGAAGAGGATCCAGCAGGGAGCCGGCTCTCGTGATGATTTTTACTGGCTCGAGAGAACCTGAATTTACCGGATATCCCTCTCCGACAAGGCAAAAAAAACAGTAATACACAGCAGAACAGGTGACACTTCTGGTGGCGTTAAGGCATGTGACAGCCTGATCTGCACTCTCGCT
>Ga0256840_1003754_pt1 | contig 11986 bp, 10 predicted proteins | sample 355202metaG_FD_185969 | JGI IMG/M metagenome (GOLD analysis project Ga0256840, IMG submission 185969) | Hydrothermal vent microbial communities from Mid Atlantic Ridge, Atlantic Ocean - 355-202 | ecosystem: Environmental > Aquatic > Marine > Hydrothermal vents | place: Atlantic Ocean: Mid...
TAGTCATATTGCAAATCTTCATGCAACATGCCAATTGCCTTTTCAATCATCACCACCTGCCTGTCAAAGATGTTTTGAAGGCTCACGTTATTAGTCATTGATGGCTTTATATTTTTTAATTTATCACAGAAAAATAGCAGCAATTCAATCTCTGTTTCTTTCTTTTTGGAGTATCGGATATGCTTTTTAATGTTCCTTAAAATCTTCCTTACACTTTTCTTCATATAAAAGTAGCTTGAGGTATTGATGATGCCAAACTGCCCATCAACCTCCTCTTTTACCTGTGCTATAAAGTTATTCTCATCGGATGCTTCGAACAAAAGATAAGTTAATAATTCCTTGTTTTCCTTTTTGAATTTTGATAAGCTAAGACACAGTTCCAGCAAGTCTTCCTTAGACTGCTCTTTTAATTCTAGTTTGAGTTCTCTGACTGTTGCAGTTTTCATTCTAACTAATTTTAACAGTTATTCTTTTCTCTATTTGCAGTCTGTGCCTTAATACATGCACTATGGCATGCTCAATGATTGCTTCTAAATCGTAGGTTGTCCAAGAAGTCTTTATAATCGTATTCAACAATTCCATATCAGTTAATGCCCACTTGTCTTCAAATGTTTCCAAAGTATACTGAAACATCATATCCAATTGATAAAAAGCTTCCTCAACTGTTGCAATTTTAATCTCTTGTTTGGTGATTGCGTTTCCAAATCTCATCCTGATATGGTTTGCATAAATATATCCTGAATCAACAATGTGTAAAACTATATTTCTAATAGACTGAAAATCCTCATCTAAACTATTATCCGCTATCTCTTTAAAATTTTCATCTGATATACTCTTCAATAAATCCCTTAATTCCTCCAGTGCCTTTTCATATTCATCCGCTAAGGCTCCAATTGCTCCTTTTCTAAAAATTTTCATTGTATATAAATTAAATAGATTCTATTTATGGCTATAGCCAACTGCCAAATCATTAAATATTATAAATTATATCGCTACTGCGCCTCCTCCAGCTCAAAAAACAACGCCATCAAATGCTTCGTCACCTCTCCTACATTTCCGTTATATATTTTGTAATTATCAATCTGTGTAATTGGCATTACTTTTTTATTGGTACTTGTGATAAACGCTTCATCTGCCGTTTCTAGTTCGTTCACACCTAACTCTCGCTCCTCCACTTCATAGTATCCCTTTGCTACTCCTAAGACCTTTCCTCGCGTAACTCCTTTTAAAATGCCCGTTTTTGCTGTAATTATTTTTCTGTCTTTTACAATAAAAAAATTGCTTCGAGTCACTTCAGAAACAATCTCGCCGTCATGGTATAAGACATCAAGGGCATTTTCGGATTTGCACTTTCCTGATAACATAATTGCGGTGAGATAGTTGGTGCTTTTTACCTCAGGAAATTCACGGACGTACTTGTGTGTGATTAATTTTGCTCCATCTGTGTAATAATGTTTAGCAGGGAATTTCAACGGCTCAATCTGGATAATTAAATTTGGTGTAGTAGGTTCAAATCCATTGTGCGAATAGCCACCTGTCATTATCAATTTGACTGAAGGTTCATCGTAACCATTCAGTTCAATCAATTTCAACACATGGTCTTTTATAAACTCGTCTGAATAATCATGTGAAAAATTAAACGTATTCGTAGAATTCCGAAACCTAGCCAGGTAATCTTCTATAAATAGTAATTTTCCTTTGCTCGTTCTGAAAAAATCAAATACCCCAAATCCACGCAGAATAGAGAGGTCACTTACATGCAACTTGGCATGCTCGGCTTCCATAATTTCTCCGTTGATTGAATAAAACTTTCCCATACACTATACAAACTGTCTTGCACGTAAGAATGTCATCACTTTTGCAAGGAACAATGATGACATTCTTTATATACTTATTTCTTCTTCGACTTCTTTGCTTTTGGTTTTTCAGCCCTCTTTACTTTTTTAGGTCTTGTCACTCCAAATGACCCCATAAAAATTTTTCCTTTTTTTGTTTTTTTATCGCCTTTTCCCATAATTATTTAATGTTTTATGTTTCAATCAAATATACAAAATTTTACCAAATCACCACTCGTACACTATCAGACCGGTACATCCCATCTCCTTCTTTCACATTAAATGCTTTATAAAACTGTGGTAAATTAGATAATGGTCCGCTAGCCCTATACATGCCAGGCGAGTGCGGATCTGTATTCACTTGTGTGCGCAATGCATCATCCCTGTACTTAATCCTCCAGATGGTTCCCCAAGAAAGAAAAAACCGTTGTTCAGGTGTAAAACCATCAATTAATCCAGGTCTTCCATTTTCAGTAAGGTATTGCTGTAATGCATCATAAGCTACTGAAATTCCTCCTAAATCGCCAATATTTTCGCCTAATGTGAACGCTCCATTCACAAACACGCTGTCTAGTGGTTCAAAAGCATCATACTGCGCAATAAGCTTTCCCGTCCGTGCTTTGAATTGTTCTTCATCGGTTTTTGACCACCAATTCACCATATTACCTGATGCATCAAATCTACTTCCTTGATCATCAAAACCATGCGAAATTTCATGACCGATTACCGCGCCAATGCCACCATAATTCACCGCATCATCTGCTTGATAATCAAAAAATGGCGGTTGTAAAATTGCCGCAGGGAATACTATTTCGTTAAACAGTGGGTTGTAATATGCGTTAACCGTTTGTGGGTTCATTCCCCACTCTTTCTTGTTGACAGGCTTTCCTAGTTTATCGATTTGTCTTTGAAAACCAAACTCACTTGCTGTAATCACGTTTTGCACATAGGATCCTCCATTTTCTTTGGTTACTACGTTTAGTTTTTCATAGCCTTTCCACTCATCAGGATAACCAATTTTAACTGTAAATGAAGCCAGTTTTTTCAACGCCATCTGCTTGGTAGAGTCAGTCATCCAATCCAAGTTTTCAATTCTTTTTCCCATGGCTAGCAAAATATTATCAACCATTCTTTTGGCAGTTGCTTTTGCTTCAGGTGGAAAAGCCTCATCTACATATAGTTTTCCTATCGCCTCACCCAATACGCCATTGGTCATTCCCAACACTCTTTTCCATCGCGCCCGATTAGTAGCAGTTCCATTCAGTTCTTTCCCAAAGAAATCAAAATTTGCTTGAACGATTTCATGGTTCAAAAAGTTAGCAGCTCCATCAATCACTCGCCATCTCAGGTATTCCTTCCACTGTGCTACTGGTACTGTCGCCACAATCTTTTCAAAAGCCTTCATGAATTTAGGCTCTGTTACAATTAAAGTGTCAATATTATTCACTCCTAAATCTGTTAGGTATTCCTTCCAATTTACAGAAGGTGTAATTTTCGATACTTCCGCCAAAGACATTTTATTATACAACGCAGGAATATTCCTACGCTCAACATTCGTCAGTGAAGCTTCTGCAAGTGCCGTTTCAATTGTCATAATGTGTTGTGCTTGAGCTAATGCCTCATCTGCAGACACTCCTATATAACGCATCATTTTAGCAACGTGCTTGAGGTATTTCGCTCTAATATCCTTTGACTTTTCATCAGTCTTGGTATAATAATCTCTATCAGGAAGTCCCAATCCACCTGAACCCAAATAAGTTGCCATCATGGTGCTATTCTTTAAATCAGCAAAAATCTGAAAGCTATAAAAAGCACCTCCTCCTGTTCTTCCATCATATGATAGGTACTTCTGTAGGTCCTTTGCATTGGCAATCGCGTCAATTTTATCAAAGTGAGGTTTCAAAGGCTTAATACCAACTTCTTCCGCCAATAAGGAGTCCATTCCTACCGCATAGAAATTCGCTGCTTTTCGTTGGTCTGTATTGACTGTATATTCATCATTGGAAGCAGCGCCTTTCAATACTTCAAGTACAATTTTATTATTATTTTCGCGAAGCTCATTGAAACTCCCCCACCTTCCTTGATCATCAGGAATTTTCGTATTCTCTAACCATTTACCGTTTACATATTTAAAAAAATCATCGGCAGGACTGACAGAAGTATCCATATTGCTCAAGTCAATGCCATGGTGTTCTACAGCGATAATTTCTTCTATCGCATCAACTGCAGGTTGCGTAACATCCGTTGTTTGAGTTGTCGTTTGCTTTGCACAACCAACCACGAAAATCAGTGCTACTATTAAATAACCAAATTGTTTCATTTTTAGGGTTTTCATAAATTTAGAATTAGTTTTTGCTAAAATAATTAAATAAAATGTAATGCGTGAAAATATTTACATGAGTGGTTACAATAAGGGAATGATTAAATGAGACAATGTTTTAATGCATAAATCAAAGAAGCCTATTTAGGATAAACATAAAATACACAATCTTTCGGTTGATTTTCCTGATTTACAAACCTCACCCACTTTTCAATTTTAGCTTCTTTTATCATTCCTATTTTTTCAAGAATTCTTATCGAGCCGATATTTTCAGCATCAGACAATGCCCATATTCTAAATATCCCCTCTTGCTGCTGTAGCCAAGCCAATATTTTCCTCGCTGCTTCAGTTGTATATCCATTGCCCCACTGTTCTTCTGCAATCACATAACCAATAAAAACCCTTCCGCCTTCATCAACGAAACCAATACTTCCAATAAATTCACCTGTATGCTTATGTACAATGATATAGGTGAAATCATTATCTGCTCCCCAGTCAGATTTTGTTTCTAAAAACTTATAGGTATCTTCTATACTTTTATGTGTTGGCCATGAAATATATTTTGTTGCATTTGGGTACTTGGCATATTTGTGAAAAATATCGTTTGCATCGCTTTTTCGTATTTTTCTAATAATGAGCCTTTCTGTTTCAAATTTTTCGGGTGGGTGCAGCATTTATATATTATCTGTAAAGTGTTTTTTACTTTTCTCTTGATTGAACTTTCCGTGGTTATAAGCATTTGATTTGTTCTTAGGGATTGTTAGGCTTTTCCATTGCTCCGATTTCAACATTTTTGCCACATATACAATCTGACCAATATGATACGGGTAATGCGCCATTTGTCTGCTAATGGCTTCATACACTGAGTGTCCTTCATTCCTAATGTAAACGATTTTTGATAGGTCATTTGCTGTCAATGTGTTGAGCATATCTAAAAAGCAATCCCATCCTTCATTCCAAAGTCTTAGCATATCGGCCTTATCTTTAATTGTATTTTCAAACTCCCCATCCCTTTCTCTCCATGGCTTCTCACCATCCTCGGTCAGAAAATTTGTCCATCTCGAAAGCATATTTCCCCTGATGTGCTTAACAATAATGGCAATGCTGTTGGAATCATCATTCGGTTGCAAATTAATATCCTTGTCAGATAATTGCTCAAAGGTTTTATCACCTAACGACTTATAATATAGCGCTAATTTTATTGTGCTTTCAAGGTTATTTTTATTCATTTTATAGGATATAATTCGTGAGAATATTGCAAGTCACTGAGTTTATACTTAAAATTAGGTAAAATATGACAAAAGAAGAAGCTATAGAAAATTTTGACCCAAATGGTATTGGTATTGCTGGAAGTTTATTTGGATTGCCTTTCACAATTGAAAATGCCTCACTAGTGATTATTCCCGTGCCCTGGGAAGTCACAGCATCCTACGGAACAGGAACGGCGCAAGGACCAAAAGCAATATTGGAAGCTTCGCTTCAAGTTGATCTAGCAGTCAAAAACATACAAGACGCATGGAAACTTGGTATTGCCATGTTACCCATTTCTACAGAATGGGAAGAAGAAAGCAAGCAGTGGAGAGATCACATCACTCCGTATATTAAGTGGCTAGCATCTGGAAAGGAAAAATCTGCTAACAATCTTATTTTAAATGCTGCCGAGGGAGTTAATGGCATCTCAAAAAAATTAAATGCATGGGTTAAGGAGGAAGCAATAACACTCCAGGAACAAGGGAAGATGATAGCCGTTCTAGGCGGTGATCATAGCACCTCTTATGGGCTGATGCAAGCAATAGATGAGCAATACGATGATTTTGGGATTCTACAAATAGATGCACATGCTGATTTACGTGAAGCGTACGAAGGGTTTGAGTTTTCCCATGCCTCCATTATGAACAACGCATTAAAATTAAAACACCTTTCCAAATTAGTACAGGTGGGAATTAGAGACTTTTCAGATTCAGAACTTAATCTCATTAATGACTCTAGCGATAAAATCCACACTTGGTTTCACAATGATATTAAGAGGAATATTTTTGAAGGAAATAACTGGAATTCAATTTGTGATAATATCATAGCTGACTTACCACAAAATGTCTATATCAGTTTTGATATTGATGGGCTTGACCCAAAGCTTTGTCCTCATACTGGCACACCTGTTCCGGGAGGATTTGAATTTTATGAAGCTGTATTTTTAATAGAAAAATTAGTAAAATCAGGGCGGAGAATAATTGGATTTGATGTATGCGAAGTCGCTCCTGGAAAGAACAGCGATTGGGATGGTAATGTTGGCGCTAGGATTCTATATATACTTTCTAATTTGATGGCTGTTTCACAAAAAAAACTACAGTTTTCTTCAAACAAATAGCTCAACTTGGCTTTTCACCATTCCGCTTACCTGATGGTTTAAAGTCATAAATAAACGAAATGGGTTCACTGGTTTTAACAATATCTTCAGGTAATTCTGTCACACTCGTAATGATGCTTTCATCTGAAAACCCAGGAACATCAGTTGGTTCAAATACATCGACCCTTCTAAAATAAAATGAAGCAAACACTCCAGATAATGCGCCAATCAAATGTGACTCCCATGAAATTTTAGAATCTGTTGGAAAAATACCATAAATCATTCCTCCTAATAAAAATATAACAATTAGTGATACCGCAATTGATCTTGTGTCTTTTCTGAAAACTCCGCTAAAAAAAAGGAATGCAACTAACCCATACACAACACCACTTATACCGATATGATAGGCGTCTCTTGCTGCAATCCACACGCCTAAACCAGTGGCTATATAAATAATAAGGATTGCTTTGACCGCTATTTTCCTATAAAAATAGATAATACCAATAGCCGAGATAAGTAGCGGAATGGTGTTTGAAAAAAGATGGTTGAAATCTCCATGTACCAAAGGACCCGTAATGATTCCCTTGAGCCCTGAAACTTTTTCAGGCAGAATACCATACTCAGTAAAATCAACAGAAAATAGTGATTCATATATTTTTATTGCCCATAGAAAAACAACAAATCCAATTGGATAAAAAACACTTTCCTTAAACCTTATAACATCTTTTTGCATAACTAAATGTTGCTTTTATTATATACAATAACAGAAATATAGGGTTTAAGTTTTGTTTGTCTGTAAATAATACAAATTAAAGATAACTATTTTTCATTACAAACAAAAGTGTCTATTATTTTTATTTGGTAAAAATATTCCAAATATTTACATAATCATATTAAAACGCAAATTCATACAATTGGTTCATTTATGGAATATAGAAGATTAGGAAAATCAGGATTATTGGTTAGTGAGTTGTCATTTGGCTCTTGGCTTACTTTTGGGAGTCAAATAGAGCGGAAAGTAGCTAAAGACTGCATGTACAAAGCATATGATTTAGGCGTCAATTTTTTTGACAATGCTGAAGTATATGCTGAAGGAGAATCTGAAAAAGTGATGGGCGAAATTATAAAAAAATCGGGATGGAGCAGGGATACTTTTGTGGTGTCAAGTAAGGTTTTTTGGGGCGGTGAGCTTCCCAATCAAAAAGGTTTGAGTCGTAAGCATGTTTTCGAAGCCTGTCATGCTGCACTCAAAAGACTAAATGTAGAATATCTTGACTTATATTTTTGCCACCGTCCTGATATCAATACACCAATGGAAGAAACTGTAAGGGCGATGCATGACCTCATCCAACAAGGGAAAATTCTATATTGGGGAATGTCAGAATGGAGTGCTGCTGAAATCATGGAAGCATACGGAATTGCTAGACAATACAATTTAACACCTCCTACCATGGAACAACCGCAGTATAATATGCTACAAAGAAAAAAAGTAGATAGAGATTATCACAAACTTTATACAGAAATTGGATTGGGAACTACCATCTGGTCTCCCCTAGCTTCAGGATTATTGACCGGTAAATACAACAATGGTATTCCAAAAGACTCAAGGGCTGCCAAAAACAAAGACCTCGATTGGCTATATAAAATATTTACGAGTGATGAGGCGAAAGTGAAAATAGAAAAGGTGAAAAAACTTACCGAAATCGCCAATGATATAGGCACTAATATGGCAAGTCTCGCCATTGCCTGGTGTTTGAAAAATAAAAATGTAAGCACAGTAATTACGGGCGCATCAAAAGTAAGTCAAGTAGTAGAAAACATGAAAGCAAGTGAAACAAAAGCGTTCCTTAACGATGAGGTGATGGCTGACATTGAGGTTGTGCTAGATAATAAACCTGAAATCGTTTTCTTTTAATCACCTCAAGGCTCTGGACTAAATCAACAAAGCCAATTTACTAAAAAGGCATCCATTAAATAAATGGATGCCTTTTTAGTAATAAGTTATTTTAATTAATAACCCAAGGACCTTCAAATTTTGGTGCGGGAGTTGAATAATATTCCATGAACTCATCACCACTTTCATTAACAAATATCCACCGGCCGCTGCTACCTCCGAATGTCAGAAAACTTGCTGCTCCAACTCTATCAAACAATAGACCGTTGGAATTGTTAATGAACCATTTAGAAGAATTCAAAAGCTCCCCCCATGAACCATTTCCAGTAGGGCTATATATAGAATATTCATCTCCTGGATTTCCAAAATAGGCCATATTTTTAACTCCAACTCGAACAGCAGCTGAAAAACCTCTATTAGCTAGTTGAAAATTGCCAGTATCACCAAAAATCTCATTTACAAAGTATATTCTGTTTAATCCGTTTTCTTGGGTATAGTCGACAACTGAGCCAGTGGGTAAAGCATTGTTAGGTATAGCAGCGACGTTTACTGCCATAATTTCACATCGGAGCCCCTCTCCACTAAACATATATAGTCTATTATCCAAGAACTGTATTCCAGCACCTATATGTTCCAGTGTACTTGCTCCCATAGGTCCATTATTATCATCAATTGAAAAAGTGCCCAATACCTGAGCACTGTTTCCATTATACCACGCATATTTTGTTCCTGCTTTGTTATAAAAAAGAATATTGCTATCTTTTATACGAACCATGGCTCCAATACCTCCACCATCAGCATCATCTTTAAACAAATCTACCAATACCCTATAGCCTTGGGGAGGCAAAATTCCTTTCAATTCACATTCGACCACATCATATTCGACAGCCAGTTTAGTTCCAACAATTTTATCAGGACGTTCAACGCTCCTGACCACATAAGATAGCGGTAAACCTGCTCTAACATCTGTGCTTTCCGCAAGTTTATTTGCAATGGCTGCAACAGTAGTCTCTCCCGCCAATTGAAATGTTCCATTTGCATCCCCACCATAAGCAATCATTTTAATTTTCAGGTTTTTAAGAGATTTAAATGCACTAACTCCTAGCTCTCCTTCAACCTTATTATTAAAAGCACCATAAGCAATATTTAATTTGGACTCCATTTCCTGTCTACTAGAAGTTGATTCTACTAGCATGTAAAATATCCGTCCATATGTGACAGATGATATAAAAGTGGCCGGATTATCTGCCTGAACATATGTTGATAATTGGGTTGGTGTAACACTCTTATCAAAAATCTCTTCCAAACTCGTCGGTAGATCAAAACTCATGGTATAATAAGACTGATTGAGTTTTATCAATGTTCTATTAAAAGTTTTTTCTGTACTAAAGGACATATCTACTGATACTTTTGTTGCAAATGTCTTAACATCAATGCCAAGTTCTATTGCTAATTGACTTTCAGATTCAATTTGAATAATATCCAACTGAAAATTTGCTGGAACTACAGTTCCGGCACCAGCTATAATATTATTCATTCCATCTTGAATCGTACTTTTTTTGACTTCTTCAATTGAAAAACTTGACCGTAAGTTCCCATTGTTTAAGTTATAGGAGATGGTACCGCCTGCACGTTTTACTACTATTGGTGAGGGAGTAGCCTCTGACAACGTTTTACCCTGTAATAGGCTTCCTGGATAGATTACATCCGCATTTGTATCAAACAATGGAAATTGTCCGTTGCCATCCAATACACTGAGTGTTTTTTTTGTACATACAAAGCGTTCTTCCAATATTACACCTGAATCACCTGTTCTTTGATAGTCTTCATTGATAGATTCAGCAACTGCCAGTGTATCCACCGTTCGTGATTGTGGGATTGGCTCAAAGTCATAACCTTGTGCAATTACTTCGGCAAAAGTGTTTAGGCTTGGATTTACAGGTTCATCCTTATTACAGGCTACCACAGCCAAAATAAGGGTAACTAATAATACTTTTTTTAAAAAATTGTTGTGTAATTTCATAGTACATTTTGTTTTATGGTTTATAATCATCTTAAAGTGACTTAACTGAATAAATCACTACAAAACAGTTCTTGTGATTATTCACACAACAAAAGTATTTTTAAGTATTTTGAATAAAGAATATAACGGGTGGACAAAGGGTGGACACCAAAATTATAAGTAGAGACAAAAAGTAGACATTTAAAAATAAATATTCAAAACCTAGAAATTTGGGCTTGCAATGATTCCTCTGATACCATATTGAGTTTTTTCCGAAGTCGATATCGTGCTTTTTTGATCCCCTCATTTGAGATATTGAGGATGTTAGCAATTTCTTTAGAAGATAAATTCATTTTCAGCAATGCCATTAATCGTAATTCATTGGACGTTATATCAGGAAATTTTAATTTAATATTGTTGTTAAATCCTTTATGTACCTGCTCAAAATACTTTCTGAAATTATTCCAGTTATTATCATCTTGTAGGTCAAAATTAATGGTTTGTATAATTTGCTGATAACCTTTCTGCCCGCTCTCTGATACTTTTAGCTCTTCTACTTTATTTTTAAGGCTTTCTAGTATTTCATTCTTTTTGGCAAGATGCAAAGCATGTGTAGTCAATTCTTTCCTTTTAAATTCCAATTCTGCTATAAGTTTTTCTTTTTCAAGTTTACTACGTTTTACTTTTTGCCTTAAAGCATAGGTACCTAGCCCAAAAATCAGTAGAGAAAATGCTAACCCTATTGACAAAAGTAAACGCTGCAGGTTGTTAACTTTGGACTTTTCTTCCAACAGTTGAATTTCATTTTTTTGGAGAATAATTTCTTGTTCTTTTTTTTCTGTTTTATAAATAGTTCTTAGTTCTTCAATTTGCTGTGATTTTGTTGTATTATAAATAGTGCCGTATAGCAATTGATATTTCTGATAGTCGTTTAATGCATTCGAAAAATTCCCTAATGATTCATTGGCTTTAGAGCGACTCAAATAGGACAGGCTTAATTCCTTTTTTGCATCAATCTCCTCTGCATTAATTATTGCCGTATTAAAATTAATAATAGCCAAGTCTGGTTGATTCATATCCAAATATACATTACCCATTTGTGTTGAAATATGAGCAATATCAATAGGGCTCTCGTTAGCAACAAACATTCTTAAACTTTCTTTGAAAGCTTTTAGGGATTGTTGATACGCATTTTTCTTGTAGTATACCTTTCCAATATTGGCTAACGCAGAGGCATGTGCGGCTTTAATATTATATTGTTTTGACAGTATCAGGCTTTCATTTAAGGCTTTCAAAGCCTCATCATATCTTCTTAACTGATAAAGTGTATTACCTATATCGACATAAGCCTCTGCTTGATATACATTGTCATCGTATTTCTTGTACACAAGTAATGCAGCATTGTTATATTCCAATGCTTGATTATAATTACTCAGTTCAAATTCGATATCCGCTAATTGACTTAAGGCGTCAGCCCTTCTTATTGGCTTATTTAAAGTGTCCAGTATTTTTAAAGATTTTAATGACTCTTCAAGGGCTATTTTATAATTTCCCTTACTCATGTTTATGCTACTTTTCTGTCCATAGC
>Ga0256840_1003755_pt1 | contig 11978 bp, 9 predicted proteins | sample 355202metaG_FD_185969 | JGI IMG/M metagenome (GOLD analysis project Ga0256840, IMG submission 185969) | Hydrothermal vent microbial communities from Mid Atlantic Ridge, Atlantic Ocean - 355-202 | ecosystem: Environmental > Aquatic > Marine > Hydrothermal vents | place: Atlantic Ocean: Mid...
TTAAGATTTATGAAAATGATAGAGAAATTACCAACATATAACGATGACTATATGGGCTTTTGGCTCTCCAAACAGTTTAGGATTACCATTAAAGCAAAAAAAGGGAAGGCACGAAGCATTATCTACGCGACCATAAACTTTAAACAAGTCAATCAACAACCTTATATGACCTTATCTTATGTAATTTACTGATTCAGATAAATTTATAACAACTTATTATATAATTAGTTTAAAAAACTAAAAGGGTCTTTTTGAATATTAAAAACTATTTGTTATCAAAATTAATAGATACTCTTAGTGTAGAAGATAGTTTTTTTTATAAAGTTAAATTTGAAAAAAAAGTTAAATTAAGTGATGAAATTATTGCTTTTAACTATAAAAAATATGCACCTTTTAAAAACCCATTGATTGTCAATCGGATGGAAAAAAACGATTTATATCTATGGTTTTATGAAAAAAATATAAAAGCTAAGATAATTATTCCCGAGGCTTATCTTCTTTTTGACGCTTTAAAAGAGAAATATCCTAATAATCTGTTATTTATTGAAACACTTAGTAGTTTTATTGTATTGGTCATTAAAAATGGTATTTTAGAAAATAGCTACTCTGCTCTTGATGAAGAGAAAACTTTTATTGCTATGGAGTTAAACAAATACAATTTAAGCTCATTCCAAAAAATAGATAAAAATGAATATCTAAAAATTAAAGAGCAATCATTAAAAAGCGTCAGTTTTAAAGATGTTTATAAATGGAGTAGTTTCAAAGTAGAACCCAATAAACTTATTCCTACGGTTGTTAATTTTATTGCGTATCCGTTTGCTTTTTTACTGTTTTTCATTATGGCTGTGGAGAGTTACCATTTAAACGAGGTTAAGAAAAAATTAGACCTTGTAGAGCATCAATACTCGCTAATCAAGAGTAAAAATGATGATGTCCGAGAGAAGATTAATCTACAAACTAAAAAAGAGGAAAAATGGATAGCCTTTGCACAGCGTGAACTGCCTTATGTCTCCTCAATAGAAACTTTCCTAAGCATATCAAAAGCTTTTTCCAAGAAAGATTTTACCTTTACAAGCTTTTCTATTATGGGTTCGAAGGTAAAAATAACAGTTAAAACTAAAGAAGATTTCATTGAGGGGATTACTCTTCTAAACAATATAAAGGGCTTAAAAAATGTTGCTTTAAAAAGCAGTAGTAAAAAAAGAGAGACAGCATCTTATGAAGCGACTTTAGAAAAGGGAATCTTTTGGTAGATAGTAAAAAGCTTTTAGCTATTTTAGGCATATTAATCATCTATGTTAATTATGAAATGCATTTTAAAGAAGATGTCTCTAAAATTCAAAAAAACATAGTACATATCAAGCAACGTATCATAAGAGAAGAGAGACTTTTTAAAGAAAAAGATAAATTTAAAGAGCAAAATAGTAGTAAAGATTATGCTTATCTGTTTTATGATGGTGAAAAAATCTCCTACTCTACGGCTATGGGTATTTTTCAAAAAGAGGTTCAATCGGCTGCTAAAGAGCATAACTGTACGGTAGTAACTATTCAATGGCAAGATATGCCACAGATTAAAGATAGATTCTATGATACCTTAAGTTTGCGTCTCTCTTTTGAAGCAACACCAAAAGATTTTATAGATTTTCAAAATACGCTTAGAAAAAAATCAAAATTTTACATCTTTAATCAAATAAACTTCTATAAAGATAGACGAAAAAATTTCTTACGTATCTCTGCCATACTCAAGGCATATAGGAGCAAAAAAAATGAAAAATAGAACTTGGATATTGCTCTATCTACTGCTATTGGTTTTGATTGTTTTTTTTGAGTATAAAAAAGATGATACCACCCTTACTCAAAATGCTAATATGCATTATAAATTAGAAAAGAATCAAGAATTGGATTCTTTTTTGTTGAGTTATGTTAAGATTGTGGAAAATAATGTTACGCTTAATAAGCTTTGGAAAATCATATCTAAAGGGAGAAAATCAACTAAAGTAAAAGCATATAATGGAATCTCAATAGAGGTTATATTAAAAAAAAGAACACTTTGCATTCAAAAAGAGTGTTTTAAACTATTAGGAATTTTTCAAGAATCAAAAGATAACTATGCCTCTTTTTACAATGCAAAAAGTAAAGATAGGGTTAAAGAGTATTTAGTAGGAGAAGCCCTCTATCGTTCTATTAAGATAAAAAGTATTGTAAAACAGAGTATCACACTATTTGATACAAATTCAACACGAGAGTGGAAGATGCAACTATTTGATGTAAATATTAGTCAATATAAACCTAAGGAGTTTGAGTGAAAATTTTAAATACTATTTTTCTTCTATTTATTGTAATTGGTTGTGCCAATAAACAACAAAATATAGAAATAGATAGAGATAGACATAGAGAAGTACCCGAAAATATTTTTGTAGAAAACAATGAAGAACCATTAAAATTAGAGGGAAATAATGAGGAGATTGAAAGCACTATTGTAGGTAATAGCTATCAAAATAAAAAACAAGTAGAATTAATTCCCTCTTTTGATGAAAATCAAATTAAAGACTTTAAAATATCAGCAAATAATATCAAAAAACCAACTATTTTGGTTCAAGGAAAAGATGTAAAAGTTAATATAGAATCTATACCCTTAAATGAGTTTATAGATTTTATCTTTTCTAGTGTACTAAAACTTAATTACAGTGTTGATAAAGAGGTGAAAGCTTTAAAACAACCAATCAATTTAAATATGTCAGAAGCTCTTTCTAAACAAGCACTTTTTAATGTTGTAGAGAAAATATTAAAAAAGGAATCTGTTACCTTAACTAAAAATAATGGAACAATTTTTATCTCTTTAAGCTCATCTCAAAAGATTAAAGATGATTTGTCCAATAAATATATCTTTTTTGGTAGAAAAATCCCTGCCCATATTGAAGATGATAAAAAAGTAATAGTATTTGTTCCTTATTATTATAGTAGTCCCAAGAACTCTTTTAATGTTTTAAAAAGATTAGGTGCTGGAAATGTTCATTTTGCTTATTTAAAGGGCAATATACAAATTTTAGAGGGTAAAGCAAGAGATGTTCGTCAAACATTAGAGATGATCTCCGTGATTGACTCTTTAGGCATAGAGAACAAATCTCCATATTTAATTGAACTAGAGAATATAAAAGTTGAAAAATTCAAAAATGAATTGGTTAATATTTTTAAAAGTAATGCGATTCCTATTGCTACGAGCATAAATGAGACGGGTATTGTTCTTACTGAAATTAAAGAGTTAAATGGACTACTTATTTTAACACCTAAGCAATCGTGGTTAGATAGAGTACTATTTTGGAAAAACAAGTTAGATGTTCTCTCTGAAGTAGATACACAAAATAGTCAATTTTACATTTATAAAGTAAAATACAGAAAAGTGGATGAATTCGCTAAGATACTCTCCTCGGTTTTAAACATAGAAATACCCATTAGAAGCAATGAAAACAATCAAAGTCAAGAGAATTTAAAACAGAGTAGCAATAGTGTAAAGATAAAATCAGATTTAATGACAAATACATTGATGCTAAATGTTACTCCTGCACAATATAAAAAGATATTGCCTATTATTAAAAAACTAGACATTAGACCACTTCAAGTTGCTGTAGAGGTGACATTAGCAGAAGTAACGATGAAAGATAATTTTAGCTTAGGCTTTGAGTGGGGATTACTCAACAATAAAGCTCGACTAGGAACGCCCTTAAAGGTAAATAGTGGAGCATATAATTTAAGTTTAAGTGGGGGAGGTATTGTTTCCAATCTTCTGACGACAAACTTAACATCTGTCATTAATGCTTTAGCTGAGAAAAAAAAGTTAAATATTCTTTCTCGTCCCCGTTTGGTTATTTTAAACAACAAAGTAGGTACTATCAATATAGGGCAAGAGATACCTGTCTTGGGGAGCGAGACTACTTCTACAGGGGGGCAAGGTAGTTTGGTTCCTGTACAAAATATCTCATATGTTTCAACAGGAATGACGTTAAACTTAACCCCAACCATTAATTCTAATGGCTCTTTAACTATGGATGTTGATATTACATTAAGTGAAGCATCAAGCAATAAAGACTCAGGACTTTCAGGAATTGACTCTCCACTTATTGTCAATAGGTCATTAACCACTTCTGCTGTGATGCAAAGTGGGAACTCTATCTTCCTTGGAGGAATGATTTCTCACAACAAGAGTAGTAGTAACAACGGAGTACCTGGTTTAAAAGATATTCCATTAATTGGTAATTTATTTAAATCACAATCTGAAGGAAATGTCAAAACAGAATTGATTATTTTAATAAAACCAAAAATATTAAAAAATAACCTAGAGTCATATGAAGAGACTCAAAAATTTAAAATTATATTAAAAAGTTTAAGAGAAATCATAGAACTTTAAGATACAAATATATATAATAGTTGTATAACGTTACTTTAATACGTTAATACACTTCTTTATCAAAGGATTACAAATGAGAAACAAATTTTTACTATCGGTAGCTGCATCAGCACTACTTACAACTTCTGCTTTTGCAGGAACAATAACACCACCAGCAACTTTAGGGGTTTTAGGTGAAGAAGCTATTTCAATGGGAGATGTAACAGTTACAGCTTCTCTTGTAGCTACTAGTATTACTAATACAGGTACTGCTACTCAAGCGCATATTAGCTATACTCCTACAGATATTCCTGCAGGTACATTAAGCAATCCTGTGTTTAAATATACATTTTCAAATGTTAAAGATATTGATTTAGCAGCTGCAATAGCAACTAAAGAATTGAATGTTTTTGAAGTAGTTGATCCAACAGATTTAACTACTTGGAAAAAAGTTGGTGCAAATCCAGTTGTATCTGGAGCCGATTTGAATGTCTTAACTTTTTCAGCAATTGATGGAGCAGCAACAGCTACCAATAATAAACAATATGTAATTGCAGAAGCAGTTGCTTCTTATGCTAATACTCCAGCAACTCTGCTTAATGCTAATGGGGCTATTACTGTTCCTATGGGATTTAACGTTGCACAAGGAAGTACTGGTAGCGTAGGATTGACTGCTGAACTATATTCAGGGGATTCTCAAGCATTAACTGATACAACCACTTCAACTAGCATTATGAATATATCAAAAGAGTATTCAGGGGAGATTACGACTAAATTAGATGCAGTTATTGATTCTGCAAATAACTTTTTAACATTTAATCCTGTTGCTGCTGGTCTAGACATTTTAAGCTTCGATACCACTAAAAAAGCTGTATTGGCTGGTTCAGAATTAGCAGTTACCAGTACTTTCGCTGATTTTGAATTAGTATATGATAATAACTTAACAACAAATGCTCTTCTTATTCCTGCGGCTACTACTGTTAATGACTTTAATGCTACAGGAGTTACCGCAGATATTACAGCTGCTGTTGGTGGTACGGTTACTACTCCAGTGACTTTAGATGTATCTGGTAATACAGCAATTCTTCCTGCAACTGCATTTAGTTTGAGTACTTCTATTACGTCTGGGACGACTGTATTTCCTTTAATTGAATCTGTAGCTAAAAATGCTGGAGAGTGGACAGTTGATGGTTATGCGGCTCAGATTCCTAATGCTGCTGGTCTTACTACTCATGACACAGTATTGAAGTTTACAAATAGAGCTGCAATTGATGCAGATATTTTCTTTACTATTATTGACCCTGATGGAACAGTTGCGACATTAAGTTCAGTTGCTAATCCTGAAATTACAAACATAGTTTCTAATGCTACTGGTCAATATAAAGTTTCTGAATTACTCGCTTTAATTACAGATCCAGCTTTCAATAAGACATCTTCTGTTTCTATTGAAGTACTTATTCCAGCAACAGCAACTAAAGTTTATGGTATGGCTTCATTTAAAAATGTTGCTTTAGGTCAATTTAAAGACTTACCAGTATATTCAAATGGTAATAGTTACTAGATTTTAAATTTTATCTTCTCTATACCTTTTAGGTATAGAGAAAGTAGATTAACTTTTAAATTATTAAAAGGAATTTTATGCGTATAATATTACTTATTTTAACACTTCTCCCTATCTACCTTTTTTCTGACAATAATCAAACTGTTTATGAAGACGCTTATGTTCTTAGTAGTGTTGATGGAAACTGTAGTTTAGAAAAAAATGGTAAAAGTATTCCCCTTTATGACCCAATGTTTAAGAAGAAACAACCTCGTAGTGATTATAGTTGTTTTGCTATGCAAAAAAAACAGTACTTAGATTGTTCTGTTTTAAATCGAAAGAATCTTTCAGCACTCTTAGTCGCATATGGTTCTTATGAAAAAACAAATTTGATTATAGGATTTAAAAATCCTCATAAATCAGTAAAAAGTTCTGTAACAGTTACTTGTACTCAAAAAAGTAAAAAGAAGTAATTTGTGGAAAGAATTATCTCTATTGGAGGGATAGGAGGAAGTGGCACAAGAGTCGTAGCTAATGCTCTTAGAGAGTTTGGTTACTTTATAGGTAATGACCTCAACAAGCCCTTAGATAACTTGCTCTTTACCCTTTTTTTTAAAAGACAAAATATATTGACTTTAGATAAGAAAAGTTTTACAGATACTTGGACGCTTTATAAAAAGCTTATGAATGAAAGTGCAGTGCTAAGTGAACAGGAAAAAATACTTTTAGAGAGTTTAGCAAAAAATAGTAGAACTTTACATAATGTAAAATTTTTAAAAGAGCGTATAATCAAATTAAAAGATTATAAAGAGTTTCCTAAAGATAAGTGGGGATGGAAAGAACCAAATACACATATTGTAATTGAGAAGCTTTTAGATGAAGAGCCAAGATTAAAGTTTATTTATGTTTATCGTAATGGCTTAGATATGGCACACTCTACAAACCAAAATCAACTAAAACTTTGGGGACCTATCTTTTTAAACTCTTATGAATTAGAACTCTCACCTAGAAATTCATTAAAATATTGGGTCTTAATTCATAAAAAAATGCTATTGCTTCAATCCCAATATCCTAATAGAGTTTTATTTTTAGAGTTTGAATCTTTTTGTAACAATAAAAGAGAGAAACTTCAAGAGTTGGCAGATTTTTATGGTGTAACTGCGACTAGTGAAACTATTGAAAGCTTAGAATCCACCATAGCCTTGCCTAGTAGTGTTGGTAGATATAACTCTTTCTCCTTTGATATTTATGATAGAGATGATTTAGAATATATTAAAAAAATTTATCCTAATATTTATGGTTAATCTCATTCAGTATTATTTCTATTATTTTAATGATAGATGGGCTTTTTTTGTTATAATAATGAAATTAAAATATTAGGATAAGTTTTAAATGTATCTTTCTTTTAAAAAAAATTTATTAATTATAAGGAATGAATCTTTAAAAAATCCGTTTAGGATTATAGCAAGATTTTATCTTGTTTATCAACAAGATGGTTGGCGTGGAATTTTGTCTCGTTTAGATAAAAAATATCATAAGCTAAATAAGAGAGTCTCTATAGATTTAAGCTTTTCATCTGAGTATCCAGATTGGATAAAAAATAATGAAAAAGATATTTTAAAGTGTAAAGCATTTAAATTTTCTCCTCTTATCTCTATTATTACTCCTGTTTATAATACAGAAGTGAGCTATCTAAAAGAGATGATAGAGTCTGTATTGGTACAGACATATTCAAACTGGGAATTGTGTATTGCTGATGATTTTTCAACTACAACTGAAACGGTTAAAATATTGGAGCAATATGAAAAAGAACATATTAATATTAAAATTATTTATCGAAAAGTAAATGGACATATAAGTGAAGCTTCAAACTCAGCACTCTCAATTGCTAGTGGTAAATATGTTGTATTTTTAGATCATGATGATACTTTAGCACCAAATGCTCTCTATGAAATGGTTAAAAAACTTAATGAAAACTTGACCCTTAAACTTATCTATTCTGATGAAGATAAAATAGATAAAATGGGAAATAGGTCTAATCCTCATTTTAAATCTTCTTGGAATCCAGATATGTTTTTTTCTCAAAATTATATTTGTCATTTTGTGATGATAAAAAAAGATATTGTTGATAAGATTGGTGGTTTTAGAAAAGGTTATGAAGGAAGTCAAGATTATGATTTACTTTTGAGGTCATTAGAATATATTAAAGATAATGAGATAGATAGAGTAGCAAAAATCCTTTATCATTGGAGAGCTATAGAGGGGTCAACTGCCTATGGAGTTTCAGAAAAAGTGTATGCTCATGATGCAGGAATACGTTCACTAAAAGACTATTTTAACAAAATTGATCCAGCAATAAAAGTAGAGAGTGGCAAACTTCCAACTACCTATAAAGTGGTTTATCCTCTTAGAGAGAGACCTCTTGTTTCACTGCTTGTTCCAACACGAGATGGTTATGAGATATTACATAAATGTATAGAGAGCATTCTTGAAAAAACTACTTATACTAATTATGAGATTATTATCTTAGATAATGAAAGTACTTGTAAAAAAACATTAAAATATTTTGATAAATTAAAACTATATGAAAATATTCGTATATTGAAATACCCTTATTCTTTTAACTATTCTGCCATTAATAACTTTGGTGTTAAACATGCAAAAGGTGAAGTGATAGGGCTTATCAATAATGATATAGAGATTATTGGTGAGGAGTGGCTTAATGAAATGGTACAACACGCTTTGCGTCCTGAGATTGGAGCTGTTGGTGCTAAATTATATTATGGTAAAGAGATTATTCAACACGCAGGTGTGATTCTTGGCATAGGAGGAGTTGCAGGGCATTCCCATAAATATTTTCCAAGAGATGCTGATGGATATTTTTCAAGACTTAAAATTATTCAAAATTATTCAGCTGTAACAGGTGCATGTCTATTGGTGAAGAAATCACTTTATGAAGAAGTAGGAGGATTAGATGCAGAAAATCTTAAAGTAGCATTTAATGATGTTGATTTTTGCCTAAAACTTCTTGAAAAAGGCTATAGAAATCTATGGACACCCTATGCAGAAGCATATCATCATGAGTCTATCAGTAGGGGAAAAGAGGATACTCCTCAAAAGTTAGCAAGATTTAATAGTGAAGTGAATTATATGAAAAGTAAATATAAAAAGACATTACTAGATGATTTTAGTTATAATATCCACTTAACAAAAAAATATGAAAATTTTGAAATAAATATTAAGGGTCAAGTATGAAAAAAGCGATTATCGTTTTAGGAATGCATAGAAGTGGCACTTCGGCTACTACTGGGGTATTGGAAAAGCTTGGTGTTGATTTGGGAATGGAGTTATTAGCTCCTAGTATTGAAAATGAAAAGGGTTATTTTGAAAATATTAAAGTTCTTGAATTAAATGAAAGAATATTATTTGAAAATGGTTCATCATATGATGATATTGAATATAAACTTTTAATCTCTGATGAGTTGAGTAAAACATATATTTTAGAAGCAAAAAAAATTTTAGAAGATGAGTTCTCTTACAGTAAAATATTTGCTATTAAAGATCCTCGTCTATGCTTGACTTTTCCAATTTGGGAAAAAGCTTTGGTTGAATTTGGAGCAGAGATAGAGATAATATTACCATGGAGAAACCCTTTTGAAATTGCAAAATCTTTAAAAAGAAGAGAAGGATTTAGTGTAGAAAAGTCATTGCTTTTATGGGCAAAATATTTTTTTCTTGCTGAGCATCAGAGTAGAAAATATAAAAGAATTTTTATAAGTTTTGATACTTTAGTAAGTGATATAAAAAAATCAGTCAAATATCTTCAAGATTTTATAGGTTTTAGTGGTACTATTGACCATGAGGCATTAACTTTTATAGAAAAGAGATTAAAGCATCAAAATATCTCTCTTCAAAATATAGATGATATTATCCCTAATTTTTTGAAAAAAATTATAGAGCTAATGGTTAAAAATGAATTAAATGAAGAGAATGAAGATATTTTTAATATCTGTAGAGAAGAATATCTCGCTTCAATGAAGATTTTTTATGCGGATGACATATTGCCAAATTTTAAAAATTATCAAAGTACAAAAATTGAAAATAGTGATAATGACTTTGAATCAATAATAAATTTCAATAATGAATTCTATTTAAAAAATAATAAAGATTTAATAGAACTTAAAATAGAACCTTTAGAACATTTTATAGATTATGGAATAAAGGAAGGAAGATTTCCAAATGAATATTGTCAAAAGAATAATATAAAAATAGATGATTCTTTATGTTTGAAAGAAGTTTTTAGATACAAATATGAGTTAGAGATTCTTTCAAAAAATAATCAATCATTAAAGATAGAACATGAGCAAGAGCTTCAAGCTAAAAATGAAGCATTAGAAAATCTTCAAAATAGCATAAAAGAGAAAGAGGACAATTTTGTATCTTTAAGAAAAGATCAAGAGGAGTTATTAGACGACATTCTACTATTGAAAGAGTCTAATCAATCATTAAAGATAGAACATGAGCAAGAGCTTCAAGCTAAAAATGAAGCATTAGAAAATCTTCAAAATAGCATAAAAGAGAAAGAGGACAATTTTGTATCTTTAAGAAAAGATCAAGAGGAGTTATTAGACGACATTCTACTATTGAAAGAGTCTAATCAATCATTAAAGATAGAACATGAGCAAGAGCTTCAAGCTAAAAATGAAGCATTAGAAAATCTTCAAAATAGCATAAAAGAGAAAGAGGAGAGTTTAATCTCTCATTCAGAAGAGATAGAAAGTTTAAAGACACAGATAGATGAGGTAGTAGAGGATTTAGTCTCTATAAAAGAGAGTAAATGTTGGATATATACAAAACCTTTAAGAGATCTACAAAAAGTTATAAGAAGAGATGATGTTTAAGTTTAAAAAATATAAAAAAATTATTGAAAAAAGCGATCTATTTGATGCTAAGTTTTATCTGAAAACCTATAGAGATGCCCGTCTTGCGAACGAAAGGCCTATAGACCACTTTATAAAAGTTGGTCTTATAGAAGAGAGAAAACCGAATGAATGGTTTGACCCAGTTTGGTATAGAGAGTATTATAAAGATGTGGCAGAAAATGGTGCTTACTCTTTTATTCATTATGCAATATATGGGAAAAAAGAGAGTAGATTTCCTAATTATAAAGAGTATCTTTTGTTTGAAGAGTCAATTAAGCTTTTAGAGGTAGTATTTGACGAAGAGAGTTATCTAAATGTAAATGAAGATATAAAGAAATTTATAGAAGAGAAAAGTTATAGTGGAGCTTTTGAACATTTTAAAAGAGTAGGATATAGAGAAGTTTTTTATGGAGAAAGAAGACTCGGTAATCACTTTCCTTTTTTTACTTTAGATACTTACAAAACAGTCAATGAAGATCTGGGAGAAGTGGATGCAGGTGAACATTTTTTTAAATATGGCTATAAGGAATATATACAAGGTCTTCGCATTCTTGGTGGCAATTATCCTTTTGAATTTACACAAAGTTTAGAAAGATTACTGAGAGATAAATTTGATGAAAAAATCTATATAGAAGCAAATATAGATCTTCAAAAAGCTTTAGAACAAAAACAGATCAAAAGCGGATGGGAACATTTTAAAAAATATGGAATCAACGAGATAAGAGAAGGCAAACGAAAGATTCATAAAGATATTCCACTTATGAGTGAACATGAATATGTTAACTATAATAGTGATATATTTGATGCCTTAAAACGGGGTGACATACGTTCTCCTTACGAGCATTTTCTTGTATTTGGAGTACAGGAATATTTAGATGGAAGTAGGAACTTTTCTAGCTCTCATCCAGTAGTCTATCAATACAATGAACCTTTACTTATAGATGAGATTAAGCAAGAGATAAACTCATTTCAAAAAAAACCGCTTATTTCCATCGTGATGCCTGTGTATAATGTTGATCCAAAATGGCTTGATTTGGCTATTGAGTCTATACAAAAACAATGGTATGATAACTGGGAGATTTGCATCGCTGATGATGCAAGTACAAAAAGTGAAACAACTGAGTATTTAAAA
>Ga0256840_1003756_pt1 | contig 11977 bp, 12 predicted proteins | sample 355202metaG_FD_185969 | JGI IMG/M metagenome (GOLD analysis project Ga0256840, IMG submission 185969) | Hydrothermal vent microbial communities from Mid Atlantic Ridge, Atlantic Ocean - 355-202 | ecosystem: Environmental > Aquatic > Marine > Hydrothermal vents | place: Atlantic Ocean: Mid...
TTCCATTCGTTTTAATTTTATCGTATTGATTATTTTTAATAGATTGATTATCAGTAAAAGTAGTAAAATCTGCTTGTAGAATACCTTTAAGTTGATTATCCATTTTAATTGGATAAGCTTTACTCAAATTTTCTAGATCAAGTGTTCCTTTAAAAGACGCATCAACTGTTGGGTTACTGGTTAATTTAGTTATTTTCCCTTTGGTTTCAAAAGTATCTTTATCAATGGTGAATTTTAGATTTTTAATATTTAGAAAAACATTATTCTTATTGGTGTTACTCGCAATATTTCCATTAAAATCAATATCAGTAACTGTTTTAGGTAAATCAGGATATTTAAACGATGCTTTGTTGGTATTGATGTGAATGTTGTATTTAGGAAAAGAATTATCAGATAATTCGCCTTTAAAAAACCCATTTACATCTGCAATTCCGTTTGCAGTTACTCCAGAGAAATTAGAAGAATACGCACTTGGCACTAAGGATAATAAATTCTTAAAATTAGCTTTTGGTGCGTTGAATTCTATATCATACAATTGATTTGTATCATTAATGTCAATAAAACCGTTAAAAACAAGCGCTAAATCATTAATTTTAGCGGTATTTTCTTTAAATTGAAATTTTAGGTTGTCTAAATCAATTCCTAAAACAGCATCTAAATCAATTTTTACTTTATTAAAATAGGTTACTTTTCCTACTTTAACGGTCATTTCTTGGGCTCGAGTACTTGTTTTTAAATCGAGTTTTGAAGCTGAAAAATCACCATTTCCTTTATGGTTTAGTTCTTTTAATTCAAATAATATTGCTCCTTTTTTGTCGTGATAAACAATTTCTGAATTTGTTAGCTGATATTTATTCACATCAATTACAAAATCATTATTTTTAGTATTGCTATCCGAAGTTTCTTGTTTTGTATTACTGTGTAACTTTTTAACATTGAACGTAGTAGTTTCATCTTCATTAACAATAAGGTTAAGTTTAGCTTTTTCTAAAACTAAATCATTAATGCTTATTTTTTCATCAGATTTTTTAAATAAATCTTCAATATTCATAGCTAAATACACTTTATCTGCAACAAAGAGCGTGTCTTTAACATCATCATTAAAAATACTTAAATCATGAATAGTTAAAAATGCATGAGGGAATTTTTTAAAGAAACTCAAATCAGTATCTTTAAAATCAATAGTTAGATTGTAATTTTTATTGTAATTATCAACTACTTTTCTAATAAGTGTGTCTTTATATACGTAAACTAAGGCAATGGTAATTCCTACAATAATAATTAATCCTAGTAAAACTCTTTTAATAAATCGCATAATTTTATTCTTTTTCTTATTCGCATCAAAAATACAACCAAAATCTGTTATTGAAGTTAAAATATTTATAATTTTACATTATTGTCTAACAAAAAATGGAGACCTTTTTTTATAGTACTTAAGGTGCTAGATAGAATATAATGATTTAATAAGCAGATTGTTACAAAATTTATTTTTAGTAAAAATTTTACTATTAAATGCAATAAAAATGTACTAAATTCTTTGAGATAGACGAGTTTTAGGCATAAAAAAGTCGCCCGTTTAGGCGACTTTTAGAAATATTAAGACAACTTGTTTACTTAATGATATCTAGTAATTCTACTTCAAAAATTAAATCAGCATTTGGAGGAATAGCTCTTCCTGCTCCACGTTTACCATAAGCCATATGTGAAGGGATAAACAATAAGGCTTTTGTACCCACATTCAAGTCCATTACACCTTCATCCCAACCTTGAATCACTCTACCAACACCAATAGCAGTTTCAAAAGGTTTATTTCGCTTAACAGAACTATCAAATACTTTACCATCATGCAAATAACCTGTATAGTGAATTTTTACTTTATCTCCTTTTTTGGGCTTTGTTCCTTCTCCTTGTTTTTCAACAAATATTTTTAGTCCAGAAGGCAAAACTTTTGCTTTAGCTTCTTTATCGAGTATTGGTTTAAAAATAGCTAATTTTTTTTCTTTTGCACGTTTTGCTTCATCTTCCATTCCTTTAAATTTTTCATCAAAAAGACTTACAGCATCAAAGTTTTTAGCATTTTTTCCGTTTCTAACGATTTCTATACTATTGATTACATCGTTTTTTTCAATGGTATTTACTACGTCTTGTCCTTTAATTACATGTCCAAATATAGTGTGTTTACCATTTAACCAAGGAGTAGCTTTATGTGTAATAAAAAACTGGCTTCCATTGGTAGCTGGTCCAGAATTTGCCATGGCTAGAATACCTTCTTTATCAAATTTTAAAGAAGCATCAAATTCATCTTTAAATTTATAACCAGGATCACCAGCTCCAGTTCCAAGAGGATCACCTCCTTGAATCATAAAGTTTTTTATTACTCTATGAAATTTTAATCCGTCATAAAAAGGTTTACCTTTATATTTAGTATCTACATAAGAGTTCGTACCTTCTGCTAAAGAGATAAAATTAGCAACTGTCATTGGTGCTTTTTCTTGTTCTAATTGCAATACAATATCACCTTTTGCAGTATGAATTATTGCAAATAATCCGTCACCTAAATCAGGATATTTAGTGGTTTTACATGAAAATGACATAAATAATAATGCCAACATACTCAATTTTAATAATTTCATGGTTTTAAATTTTATTTAGTTAATATTTTAATTAATTTTACTTTTACTATTAAGGGTTCATTTGAACCTATTTCACCTTGTAAACCAGTAACTCCAAAGGCTAAATTAGACGGAATTAAAAATGTTACAATTTCTCCTTCTTTCATTAGTTTTATTCCGTGATGCAAACCTAATAAAAAATCTTCACCATCTATCTTTAAAAGTCGATCTTCTTTATTTGGTTGATTTTTTGAACCTAACTCTTGTTCAGATAAAATGATTTTATTGTTTAAATCTTTAATTTCATAATTTATAACAACTTCATTACCAGACAATGGTTTTTTACTGTTTTTGTTAATTTTATGATTGTAGTAATACCAAAATCCAAAAGGAGAAGAATAATATTTATTTAAACTATCTTTTTTTATAATTTTCTTAAAAATTTGTTCTTCAAGAGCTAATACTTTTTTTGTTAACTGAACAGATTCATCAAAAGAGGAAACTGTTGAATGATGTACAACAGGTCTTCTTACTTGAGGCTTTTTACAGGAAATAAAAGCAACAATTAAAAGTAAAACTACTATATTACGCTTCATAAGATTCTTTTAATTCTTTTTTATATTTAGGTACAATACTTAAAAAATGTTTTACGGTTTCGTTAAGACTTACCTCGCTCCTACCACCAGCAGCATTAGTGTGACCTCCTCCATTAAAGTACTTTCGAGCAAATTCATTTACAGAAAAATCTCCCTTCGATCTAAAAGACATTTTAATAATTCTTTGCTGTGCATCTTCAATAAAAATTACTGCAAAAATAATATCTTTTAATGATAAAGCATAATTTACAAAACCTTCAGTATCTCCTTTTTCAAAATGATACTGATTTAATTCTTTTTGAGACAAAGTAATATAAGCAGTTTTAAGCTCTGGTAATACGTTCATGTTTTCTAAAGCTCGTCCTAATAGTTGCATTCTGCTGTATGAATTCACATCCATTACGCTATTGTAAATCTTTGCGTTATCTGCTCCTGCTTCAAGTAAATCTGCAGTAATTCTATGTGTTCTGCTTGTTGTTGATGGAAATCTAAACGAACCTGTATCAGTCATTATACCTGTGTAAATACAAGATGCAATGTTTTTATTAATAGATGTTTTTTTATCAAGTGCTTCAATAAAATCAAAAATCATTTCTGATGTAGAAGATTTTTTTACATCAGAAAAAGTATATTTGGCATAGCTATCTGGCGCTTGATGATGATCTATCATAATAAAAAGAGGTTTTATACTTTCTAAAGCCTTTTGCATCTTCTCTCCTGTTCTATGAAATGCATTAAAATCTAATGTAAAAACTATTTCTGCTTGTGCCAAACGCTTGGTTACTTTTTCAATATTTGGTTCAAATAACAAGATTTCTTCTTGTGAGGGCATCCATTTTAAAAAATTCGGACAATCATTTGGAGATATAACCGTTACTTTATGTTTGAATTGTTTTAAAAAATGATACAAAGCTAAGCTTGAGCCATAAGCGTCTCCATCAGGATTTCTATGGGTTACAACAACAATATCCTTTGGTTGGCTCTCATTAAAAAGGAGTTCTTTTAGCTCTAAAATTTCTTTATTTTTCATCGATGCGAATATACAATAAATCTCTAAAATTGATGAATATTCATCATTTAATAACTTTATGAGGTACAAAATGGTTAAATAAATATAGAATCATACATCTTTTGAAATTAAATTAGTATTCAATTTTAGTAAATTCTTAACACAAAAAAAGTCCATCAAAATGATGGACTTTTAATTTATAAAGTGTATTTTATATAATTACAGAACTCTAACGTTTACTGCATTTAATCCTTTATTTCCTTCTTTTAATTCAAATTCAACTTCATCGCCTTCACGAATTTCGTCGATTAAACCTGTAACGTGTACAAAGTGATCTTTATCTACTCCTTCTTCTGTGATGAATCCAAATCCTTTTGTCTCGTTGAAAAATTTTACTGTTCCTTTACTCATTGTAATGTATTTAATTTATAATATTTAATGTTTTGCAAAGATGATGCCATTTATTGGATAAACAACACATTTTTTGAAGTATTTTTATTATTTTTTAAAAATAACTTAAAACCACTCTATTACAAGACTTAAAAACACGAGACAGATTACAATAAACTAACCTTCAATAAATTAAAAAGAATCTCAAAAAAATCAAGTTTTTTGTTTTTTCTTTTTTGCTGCAGGAAATAAAACATTATTTAAAATTAACCGATAACCAGGAGAATTTGGATGTAAATCTAGTTCCGTTTTTGGATCTCCTACTAAATGTCTGTAATCTTCTGGATCATGACCTCCATAATAGGTAAACATCCCTTTTCCAATAACTCCATGAATATATCTGGCTTCGTTGGTAGATTTTAATTCTCCCATTACCAACACATTTGACTTTATTAAATTTCTATCAAAAGAAGTTGTTTGTCCCATAAATCCTTTAATAAGTAAGGTGTGATTTTGAGTAAGCATGGTTGGTATTGGATCCCATTTTGCAGAGTATTCCATTAAAGAAAAATAATCTAATGTTTTAGGGATTTTTCTTTTTTTGGTCATATCAATATCAGAAAATTCATAGACTAACGGACTGCGTTCTAATTTAAAATTTTTGAAAGCAAAAGTCTTCTTATAATCTATTTTAGATTGATAATCGGTAGTTGTTCCATCACCATCAAACATAGGCTCACAAATATCCACTCCTTCTGCCGATAAGGCAATATCAAAACTATCTGTTGCGCTACACATAGCAAACATAAAACCGCCACCAATTACAAAATCACGAATTCTTAAAGCAACATCTAATTTTTCTTTAGACACTTTTTGATAACCTAATTCTGTTGCTAAATTTTCTGCTCTTTGTTTAGCTTCAATGTACCAAGGCGCATGTCTATATGCTCTGTAAAATTTACCATACTGACCTGTAAAATCTTCATGATGCAAGTGTAACCATTCGTATTTAATTAACTCATCATTTAAGACTTCTTTGTCGTAAACAACATCGTAAGGAATTTCGGCATATTTTAAAACCATAGTAACTGCATCGTCCCAAGGCGCTTTGTCTTTTGGAGAATAAACTGCTATTTTTGGTGCTTTTTCTAACAAAACAGCATCCATATTTTTAGACGGACTGCTAATTTCTTCTAAAATTGTCAAGGCTTCAGTATCAGATAAAATTTCATAAGTAACACCTCTAATAGTACATTCTTTACGGAATTCTGGTAAATCTTCTAATAAGAACGAGCCTCCTCTATAATTTAATAACCATTTTACTTTATGTTGTTTTTGTAACGATAAAAAGGTGATACCATAAGCTTTTAAATGGTTTTTTTGAAGCGCTGCATCCATTGGAATTAGAATAAATGAGGCAAAAATTAGTTTTATCGAAAATAAAAATAATAGTGTAAATAAAGTCTTTTTCATGTTTAATTTAATAATATTTGGTAAATGTAATGAAAATTAAAAAAGTAGTAATAAAATTTCAAGAATTATGCCAATTTGAGGTTTTTATTAATAGTGTTATAAAAAAGTTTACCTTTGATTTATACCCATTTGACATAAAAAAATCCGATATTTAATTAAAAACATCGGACTTTATAATGTTCATTCCTATCTTATTGATATTTACCCAATAAAGCTTGAATTTTCATTCCCCAAGATTGTCCAGCCATCATTGCTTTTTGTTGAATAGCTCCTTGTTTAGACGTCATTTTTTTACCAATAGGTGAATTATAAAATGCTAAAAGTTGCTTAATATCATCATGAGTATATTCTTCCATATATACTTTTGCCATTGAAGAAAAGAATTCAGGAAAAGTACCTTCTACTTCTTTTAAAAATGCTGCTTTCTTTTCAGCTGGAACCATTCCTGCAAATTGGTCAATGGTTGGTTGCAATGCTGGTCTGGTACTCATTTCAATCAATTTTTCTGTGTCTTTTGTAAATTGATCTTTTTCTTTGTCTTGTGCGTTTGCAATTACTGCTGTAAATACAAACAATACTAATAAAATTGTTTTTTTCATTCTTTTGTTGTTTTTAGATTTTTCAAAGGTACAATATTCAATTATTATACCAAATTATTTATTTTTCTTTTTCTTCATTTTTTTTGCATCTTTTACCATGTTTTTAGATTCTTCATTCCACACTTTAATATTATCATCTTTACTAATACCATTAATAATTTCAACAAAAATTCCGTCAGATACGCCTAATTCTGGTTCTATTTTTTCAAATTCACCTTCGTTTTTTTCAATTTCTACATAAGCTTTTTTAGTCTTTTTATCATATTGTAATAAAGCTTCTCGTATTGCTAAAACACTGTCTTTTTTTTCAATTACAATAGTAGCATTTGCACTGTAATTTGCTCTAATATTTGATTTTTCTTTGAAAGACAAATCACCTTCTACTTTAAATTGAATTGCGCCATTATCTTCTTTTCCTTTAACAGCTATAAAATTTAACTTAGCATTAAACTTATCATTTTCTAACGCTCCAATTACAATATCTAAATCCATTCCTTTTTTAAGTTTCCCAACTTCAGCCTCATCAATTTTACCTTCAAAAATCATTTTGTTCATATCTGCAATAGAAGCAATAGTTGTACCTGCATTAAAATTATTACTCTGAATTACTTGATCACCTTCTTCAACTGGAATTTCAAGGATTGTTCCAGAAACAGTTGCTCTAATATTCGTGTTTGTTGCTCCGCTACTACCAACATATCCTTTTTTTAATATTTGTAAATCATTTTGTGCATTTCTTAAATCTTGTTTAGCATTATGATAGGTTAATTCGACTGTTTCAAATTCATTTTTGGCAATAACTCCTTTGTTGTACAAACCTAAACTTCTGTCATAGGCTACTTTAGCATTATTCAAACGAATTTGGATTTTATTTATTTGTCCTCTAACACTGTTTAAAGATTGTTCATTAGGAACTACTTTTACTTTTGCTATTAAGTCTCCTTTTTTAACTTTTTCTCCTTCTTTAACTAAAATAGTACTTATAATACCTGAAATTTGAGGCTTTACCTCTACTTCTTCTTTAGGTATTATTTTACCAGTAGCTACCACTTTATTTACAATATTCTTTTTTTCAAGTTGCTCTGTTTTATATTCCTTTTTAGGTTTTTTATTGGATTGATACACTTTTTTTGCAGCAATTATTACGGCTATTAATAATAAGCCTATTCCTAAATAAATTAATGTTTTCTTCATTTTATTGTATTTTATTTTATTCTTCTCTTAACGCTTCTATTGGTTTTATTTTTACTGCTTTATTTGCAGGTATTAATCCTATTAACAAACTGAGTAATAACATCAATGTAAATGAAACTAGTATTTGAGTAAAGCTAACTGATGGATTTACAAACGGATACTCTGTATGACCAAAACTTTTATCTAATACTGTTAATATACTTATAGAAATGACAAATCCTAACAATCCTGAAAAAACGGTTAATACCACAGATTCTAAAATTATTTGTAATTTAATCACTCTTGGAGTCGCTCCTAGAGCTCTACGAATTCCAATTTCTTTTGTACGTTCTTTTACAGTAATTAATAAAATATTACTTATAGCAATTACTCCTGCTAATAAGGTAAAAAGACCAATAAAATAGGAAAAACCTTGTAACACCATAGTAAATGCACTTATACCTGTAAAAATTTGAGATAAATCAAAAGCGCCAATAGCTCTATCATCATCTGGATGTATTTTATATTTTTGTTTTAATAATTTTTTGATTTTTTTCAAAACACTAGCTGCTGTATATTTTGGTTTAACAGAAATAGCAAACCATCCTACTCCATTGCCGCTATTATAAGCCTTTTGAAAAGTTGTAAAAGGCATAAAAACAGCATTTTGACCATCAAAATTAACACCTACTTTCTTTTTATAAACACCTACTACTTGAAAATAAACCGAATTAATTTCAATATATTCTCCAATTGGTTCTTCTCCTTTTTCAAATAATAATTTAACCGTATCACTACCTATAACAGCAACTTTTCTACGTTCTTCAATATCTTTTTGATTCAAAAACCGTCCTTCAACCAAATCTTTTTTAGAAATTAAATCAATTGATGGATAATCTCCAAATACACTAGAACCGCTAGACATTCCGTTTCTAGTTACTTTAGAAATTCCATTGTGATTGCCTAATTCAATTCTAGGAGAAATAACATCAATTTCTGGTATGTTTTCTCTAAGCATATCCACATCATCTAAAGTATAATAAATCCGTCTTCCACGCTCAAATCCTTTGTATGGTTTTCCTGTTGATTGTCCCCAAACAAACATACTATTGGTTGCTGTACCTGTAAATAATCTATCAAATCCATTACGCATTCCATTGGTTGAACCTAACAACGAAATTAAAATAACAATGGCAAAAACAACTCCTAAGGTAGTAAGAATAGTTCTTAAAATGTTTTTGGTTAGCGTATTAAATACTTCACGCCATAAATCTATATCAAATATTTTCATAACTAATCTGAATTTAAGGCTTCTATTGGTTTAACTTTGGATGCTCTAATTGCAGGAATTAAACCTGCTAAAATTCCAGCGATTATCAATATGGTTAAAGCGGTAATAATTGTTGGCAATTTTACTTCTGGGTTTGTAAATGCAGGTGTTTGAATACTTGAGCCAACTAATTTTACCAATCCCATTGCAAATAACATTCCTACAATTCCAGAAATAGTGGTTATAAAAACAGACTCGAGAATTACTAAATAAATAATTTGTTTTGGCTGTGCTCCTATTGCTTTTCTTATACCAATTTCTTTTGTACGTTCTTTTATAATAAAAATTAAAATATTACCTATACCTATTATTCCTGCAACTAATATCAACAAACCTACAAAAACACTAATTGCAGTAAGCATCATGGTAAAATTACTTACATTAGAAAATTGTTCTGCATAATTATTCAAATAAATTGCTCCTTGATCATCTGGATTTACACGATGTCTGCGTTTCATAATAACTTCTAACATATCTGTAAATTCCATTGCACGAGCATAACTATATGTAGGTTTATATGTAAGTACAATTTGATCTATCCTATCTGTATTACTATATAAACGCTGCATTGTAGTTACAGGCACATATAAGTAGCGTTCTTCTCTATCATTACCATTATCAGTAAAAACACCTACAATTGTAAATGTTGAATTGTTTAGAATTAATGTTTTTCCTAACGGATTACTATCCTCTGAAAACAAATCTTCTTTAACTTTTCTTCCAATAACTACAACTTTTAATTTTTTATCAACATCATTTTGATTTAGATATCTACCAGAAGAAATAATGGTTTTTTCAATTAATTTATGAGCAGGTAATACCGATCTTACAGAGTAAGTACCTGTTTCTTTTTTATACTTTGCTACTACTCTTTTTCTATATCTTGGAGTAATATATTCAATGTCTTTACTAAAATTACCTTTTATGTATTCTATATCATCATTTGTGAATTTTATTCTTCGTCCTGCTTCAAATCCATCATAAGGCAAAGTAGTTACGTTTGGTGAGATGAAAATAGAATTGGTTGCATCATCATTAAATTCTTGAACAAAACCGTTTTTCATTCCATTTACAGAAGCCAATAATAAAACTAAAATAAAAATTCCCCAAGCAACAGAAAAACCAGTTAAGAATGTTCTTAACTTATTTTTTTTAATACTGTGAAATATTTCTGCCCAAAGGTCTCTATCAAACATTTTTATTTATTATTAGTGAATTCATCGCTAATTATCACTCCATCTTTTAAACGCACAATACGTTTGGTTTGTGCAGCTACTTCTTCTTCGTGTGTAATTACAAAAACAGTCATTCCTTCATTATTAATATCTTTTAGCAGTTCCATAACGGAATCTGTTGTAGTAGAATCTAATGCACCTGTTGGCTCATCTGCAAGGATAACTTTTGGTTTAGTTACTAATGCTCTTGCGATGGCAACACGCTGTTTTTGTCCTCCAGATAATTCATTTGGATGATGATTTGCCCAATCTTTTAATCCAACTTTATCTAAATACTCCAAAGCAATTTTTTGACGCTCTTTTCTAGCAACACCTTGATAATACAGTGGTAATGCCACATTTTCTAAAGCCGTTTTATACGAAATGAGGTTAAATGATTGAAATACAAATCCCAAAAACTTATTTCGTAATACCGCAGCCTTGCTCTCGTTTAAGGCTTTAATTTCTTGACCGTTTAAAATATATTTTCCTTCATCGTGATGATCTAATAAACCAACAATATTTAATAAGGTAGATTTTCCCGAACCAGATGAACCCATAATAGAAACAAACTCACCTTCTTTAATATGTAAATCAATTCCTTTTAAAACATGTAAAAAGTCCTTTTTTCCAATAGGATATGACTTGTGTAATTTTTCAATTTTAATCATATGTTAGATGTTGATTTTAATCCTTAATTTTGTCAAATGAAAACAGAAAATAAATCGGTTATTCTTTTTGACGGTGTTTGCAATTTATGTAATGCCTCGGTTAATTTTGTTTTAAAAAACGATACCAAAAGACATTTTGTATTTGCTTCTCTACAATCAGACGTTGCTAAGCAACTTTTGTTACATCATAAACTAAAAAAAAACGATAATATTTTAGATAGTATTGTTTTAATTAATAATGATACTTTGCATAAAAAATCAACCGCAGCCTTATTGATTGCAAAAAAACTAAGATTTCCTTATTCCTTTTTAATGGTTTTTTTAATTATTCCTCCTTTTATTCGTGATTTTATATATGCTATTATTGCAAAAAATAGGTATTCTTGGTTCGGAAAAAAAGCAACTTGTAGAATCCCTACTAAAGCGGAAAAAGAACGTTTTTTGGAATAGAACTTTGTATTTTAGCCACAAATTACACCAATTAACACGAAAACTGTTTGTTTATTGAAACACGGATTTGACAGATAACGCTGATTTACACGGATTTTATATGATTCCTATTTGTCTTAAGCCACGAATTGCACCAATTAACACGAAAACTGTTTGATTATTGAAACACGGATTTGACAGATGACACTGATTTACACGGATTTTTTAGGCTTAAAATTTTCACGGATTGCTATGTTTTTCTATGTGTCTATGTGGTTTATTTCCCGCAGATTTATGCAGAAGTAAGCCACGAATTACACTAATTTTCACGAATTTTTTTACAACATCATGCTGAATTTATTTCAGCATCTTATTTATGTAACTTTACAAATCTAAAGGTTATTAGTGTCTTCTTATCTTTGTGATTAAATTCACTTACTTATTTCTATGTATTCTTATGTGCCTATGTGTTTAAGCCACA
>Ga0256840_1003757_pt1 | contig 11970 bp, 12 predicted proteins | sample 355202metaG_FD_185969 | JGI IMG/M metagenome (GOLD analysis project Ga0256840, IMG submission 185969) | Hydrothermal vent microbial communities from Mid Atlantic Ridge, Atlantic Ocean - 355-202 | ecosystem: Environmental > Aquatic > Marine > Hydrothermal vents | place: Atlantic Ocean: Mid...
ACAATAGAGTACCCGAATTTTTTGTAAAGATTTATAGCTTTTTTATTATCTTCAAATACTTCGGCTATAAGATGTTTTATCTTCAAACTACCAAATCCCTCTTTCTCTATAGCTTCCATCAGAATGCTTCCCTTCCCTTTTAAAGTTGGGTTAGAGTAAAGGCCAATATGTGCTGAATTTTTGTTACTGTCTATTTCAGTAAAATCGATCACGCCAATTGATGTGCCATTTTTTCTAACAAGGTAATACTTTTTCGTTTGAGTACTTTTTAGATACTCTATAAAGTCTTTATGCTCTTGCATAGAGATGATATTTTTATTAAACATCCATTTTCTGATTTCAGGATGGTTTCTCCAGTCAAGAATGACTGTATGTTCATCTTTTGTAAGTTTTGTAAAATCTATTGCTTTGATGTCATAATATAGCCTCTTTGCCACCATTTCATAAAGCGGTGCTGCTTTAAAGTCGTACAACAAAAAGTTTTTGTCTAGATATTTGGCCATTTCGGTTTGGTTTTCTGCCGTTTTTATAGCGATATATGGTGTCTCCATAAAAATTACTTCATTCATTATAACACTTGGAGTGATTATAGCAAGGTCGGCTTTACGCATCAATCTTGCCACTTCGTTTGACTCTATATGCAGGTTAACGAAAGAGTGAGAGGATGCACACTCTTTCAGTTCGTCAAGGTGTCTATTTGCTCTTGTCGTAAGAACATTTGCCTCGATATCCGGAATTTTTTCTAAGACGCGAAGAATTTTGACGATGAGGTTTTTATGGTCTGTTCCCCCCATCGCTATGAAGATATCTCTTTTGTCTCTTTTAAGCTTAGGTGTCTGTTTGGCTGCGTAAAACTCCTCTCTTAAGAGAGTATACTTTTTTCCGCATAGCAGCTCGCAGTGGCTTGGCACTAGACCCGTATAGCGTTTTGGCTTGGCATATACATTGTGGTTTAGCAATATGTCACAAAAGTGTTTTTCATAAAGGTCGTCAAGTACAAACAGGATTGCTCCCGTTAACTTTTTTAGTAGCTTCTCCTCTTCATAGCCTATATCATAATGGTCTATAACGATAGTTTCGGCATCCATTTTATTGGCAAGTTCAGCCAGCTCTTCAATTTTGTCGCTTTTCAGCAGGGATATTTCAAAGCCGCTTTCTATAATTTTATGGTTTATATTTCCCGGTAAATCTCGGGTGGCGAAAACAACTCTAAAATCTTTAAAATCCCTTTTTGCCAGCACAAGGTCACGCATAATATGACCGGTGCCTAAGTCACTGGAGCTGTCAGCTCTGAAGATGATAACTCTATTTTTAGTTGACATTTGTTTTTTGCCTTGGTATAATGTAAGTGAAATTCGACACTAGTCGCTCCCCTTTCCTTCGGGAAATGGGGTTATTGCTTCAAAGTACCTCTTCAAAAGTTCATTGAACTCTTTTTTCCCAAGACGTGAAAATCTATATTTTATTCTTTTACTATCGAATGTTTTTGATTGCAACAGGAGTGCAGAGTTTGTTCTGTTTTTAAAGCGGATAGTATGAAAAAAATATCCAGTTTTGATCTGACTGCTAAGAGGAATCCCCAAAAATAGATGCTTGTTAAACTTTTTGATAACGACGACCGGTCTTAAAAAATCATCTCCTTTACCGTACTGTTCAAATCCTACATTTTGTCCTATTGAAATAAAAAGAATGTCTCTTTCATTGAATTGGATTGGTTCGCTATTTCGATGGAGTTTTTTTTTCAAAGTGTTCCAGTTGTCAAACTTATCTCTATGCAATGCTTCATAGAGCCTTTCAGCTCTATCCCAATCTTCCGGAGTATCGATATCTTGCACCAAATGACGCGGTAAAATGATAGGAATACTATCTTTACCAAATAAGATTTCATTTGAGTTGATACTTAGTTTTTGCCAATAGAATTGTCCTGCATCCTGGTAAGCCTCTTCCAAGTCCTGGGAGCGTGTCTGAAAGTGTTCTGGAAAAAACATTTCACAGCGCCCACTATCTGTGAGTTTGAAAGTCCTTTGTATGGGAAAAGGCATAGATGTGGCTGAAAATGAGTATACGGCATCTGAGTTTTTTAATTTTTGGTATCCTTCTATTAAAAATTCCGGCTTCAATAAAGGGGCTGTAGCGTATATAGTACATGCAAAATCGTAATTTTCGCCATTTTCTTTAAGCCATGCTATGGCATGGTCTATTACATCTTGTGTACCGGTAAAGTCACATGAGAGCTTTTGAGGCCGCATAAACGGTATTTCGGCGCCATACTCTTTGGCGATAGAAGCTATCTCTTCGTCATCTGTGCTAACTATGATTTTACGAAAAAGTCCACTCTGCCTTGCTGTTTCTATCGAATAAGCTATTAGCGGTTTGCCGTGAAAGAGCTTTATGTTTTTTCTAGGGATTCTCTTGCTTCCTCCGCGAGCGGGAATTATAGCAATACATTTATCCATTCAAGACCTCAAATAGTGATGAGATAACATATTGCTGCTCTTCATCGGTGAGCTTTGGATAGATAGGAAGTGACAAGCACTCCTCATAATATTTATCCATTTCCGGGGTATGCTCTTTGCCATAACCAAGTTTTCTATAAAAAGGCTGTTTATTGATGGGAATATAATGTAGCTGAAGGCCAATATTTTTTGCTCTCATTCTCTCAAATAGTTCCGATTTGCTTAAAGAAAGTTTTGAAAAATCTACCTTTACAACATATAGGTGGTAGGATGATTTGTCATCGTAAGAATATAGAGGGTTTACAATAGTTCCCAAAAAAGCTTCATCATATTTTTTGGCAATCTCGATGCGACGTTGAATGAAACCATCCAGTTTTTTCAGTTGGGAAAGTCCTAATGCACACTGAATATCTGTAATTCTGTAGTTAAACCCCAACTCTATCATCTCATATTCCCAAGGCTTCATTTGTTCTGTTTTTATCATACCATGGTTTCTGAGTGTAAGAAGCTTACTATAAACTTTTTCGTCATTTGTTGTAATAGCACCTCCCTCACCGGTAGTCATGTGTTTTACAGGGTGAAAAGATAAAATTGAAGCGTTACTACTGGTACAAGAGGCTGCCTTTATGCTATTCTCTCTTGCTCCTATAGCGTGTGCACAATCTTCTAAAATAACGACTCCATATTTTTCTTTTAAATAGGCAAGTTTTGTTTGATCAAGCATATGTCCACTGAAAGCTACGGCATAAATGGCTTTGATTTTTTCATCTTTTTTTAAGTATTCTTCGCATATGTCAAGATCGATATTGCCATTTTCGCTAATGTCTACGAAAATTGGTTCTGCTTGCGCATACAATATAGAGTTTGATGTGGCGAGAAATGAGTTTGGAGTAGTTAAAACCTTGTCGCCTTTTTTTAACAGTACCAAAGACGCCAGGTGCAATGCTGCTGTACCATTTGAAACTGCTACACAATACTTTGCGCCACAATATGAAGCAATAGCTTCTTCAAACTCTTTTACCTTGGGGCCGGTTGTCAGGTAATCACTTTGCAATACATCCGTCACTGCATTTATGTCCTCAGTGTCGATTGATTGCCGTCCATATGGAATAAAGTTCATGTTATAAACTCTTTTGCCATTTCCAGAAACTCATCGTGGCTTAGCCACTGGGTATTGTTACCTGAATTGTACTCGAAACCAAGCTGAACACTATTGCCTTTTTCATTCAATTTGTTAGTTGTAAAATCTGACTTGTGTGCAAATTGGATAGTTGGCTGAATTACATAGTGATCTTCAAACTCCAAAGTCAAGTGGCTATCATCTGCCGGGCACATTATTTCGTGCAACTTTTCACCAGGGCGTATACCTATGATCTTTTGAGGTAGATTCGGTGCCATCGCTTTGGCAAGTTCGGTCATTTTCATGGAAGGAATTTTTGGAACGAAAATTTCTCCCCCTTGCATTCGCTCGAAATTTTTTAAAACAAAATTGACGCCTTGTTCAAGAGTGATCATAAAACGTGTCATATCCGGATGGGTAATGGGTAGTTCTTTTGCCCCTTCTTTTATAAGCTTCGCAAAAAAAGGTACGACAGAACCTCTACTGCCGACTACATTTCCGTAACGTACGACGCTAAACCTCGTTTTTCGAGTGCCTACCATATTGTTTGCCGCGACAAATAGTTTGTCACTGGCCAGTTTCGTCGCCCCATAAAGGTTTATGGGGTTTGCGGCTTTATCGGTAGAAAGGGCTATTACTTTTTCTACATCGTTTGCAAGTGCTGCTTTTATGACGTTTTCGGCACCATTTACATTTGTTTTTATACATTCCATAGGATTGTATTCGGCAGCTGGAACCTGTTTTAGTGCGGCCGCGTGTATTACATAGTCTACTCCTTCCATAGCCTCCTTCATTCTTTCAGTATCTCGGACATCACCTATGAAGTAGCGCATACAATCATCATTGAATTTTTGTTGCATCTCAAATTGCTTTAATTCATCTCTTGAATATATTATTATTTTTTTCGGTTTATATTTTGAGAGTATTATTTCGGTATATTTTTTCCCGAAACTTCCAGTTCCACCTGTAATAAGAATATTTTTATTATTAAACATCTTTTTCCTTTGCTGGTTGTTTTCTTATATACCAATCGTACATATTTTTAATCCCCTCTTCCAACTCCACTTTGTGCTTCCATCCAAGCTTGTGAAGTTTCGAGGGGTCGGTAAGCTTTACCATCGTTCCGTCAGGTTTTTTTGTGTTAAACACAAAATCGCCTTTGAAACCGATAATATCTTTAATCATGTATGCTAGATCTTTTATGGAGATATCTTCGCCGGTGCCTATGTTTATGTGGGTGTTTCGGATTTCAGTGTTAAGTGTTGAGCGTTGAGTGTTGAGAGCTTTGCATGTTGTAGTATGTTGGGTGTTGAATGTTGGATTGTTCTCTTTTGCTATATCGCAAAAGTCTATTTTTTCCATAATATAGATGCAGGCATCGGCCATATCTTCACTCCAAAGAAACTCTCGGCGGGGTTTGCCTGAGCCCCAGATCTCGATCTTGACGGAGTCTGGATCGATGTTGAATGTTGGATGTTGAATGTTGAATGATATGCCGTATTTATGCAATATCTCTACAATCTCCTCTTTTGCGGAGTCGCCATTTATCTTTTCTATAGGCAGCCTGTTAAGATCTGACCTGACAGTTTCCCAGTCGTTTTGCTCCAGGGCTTTGCCTAGGTGGATTTTACGAATGAGTGCAGGCAGTACATGGGACTTTTCGAGGTCGAAGTTGTCGTTTGGGCCGTAGAGGTTTGTCGGCATGACTGAGATGAAGTTGGTGCCATACTGGAGGTTGTAGCTTTCGCACATCTTTATACCGGCTATTTTAGCTATGGCGTAGGGCTCGTTTGTATATTCTAGTTCTCCGGTCAGTAGATACTCCTCTTTCATGGGCTGGGGGCAGTTTTTGGGGTAGATGCAGGTAGAGCCTAAAAACATAAGCTTTTTGACACCGTTTAGGTAGCTTTGGTGTATGATATTGTTCTGTATCTGAAGGTTTTCGTAGATAAAGTCGGCTCTGTAGGTATTGTTGGCGACGATACCTCCTACCTTTGCGGCAGCGAGAAAGACATACTCCGGCAACTCGGATTTGAAAAATGCTTCCGTAGCCGTAGTATCTAATAGATCTAGTTTGACATATTTGACCGAATTTGTATCGAATGTTGAATGTTGAATGTTGAATGTTGAATTGCTTTGATTTGGTATTCTGCGGTGGTAGTTGGTGATAATGTTGGAATAGCCGCGCTCTTGAAGTTTTTTGATGATGGCACTGCCGACCAGGCCGGTTCCTCCGGCGACAAAAATCTTACTCTCTTTTTTCATAAACCACTCCAGATTTTTTAGTTTTAAGCATTAAGCGGGCTATTTGTAATTTTTCTTTAAGCCTGTAAGCATTTTAAGTATTTCGTCTAACTCTTTAACCCATCTTAAGCCTTCATCTTTTTCTATATAGCCTATTTCTATGCCAATGTATATTTGCGTTGTCAGTTAAGCAGCCGAACCTTTTGAGATTTCTATGAACCTAACTTTCTCCTTTACCGACTCTTTTCAAGACCCTCTGCTATGTTACTGGCGATAGATAATGAACCGCGGGTAATTTGATCTTTAAATCCATAATCTTTCGAGTTGATGAACTTTTTGTAAATTTCAACACTCAATCTGCAACTACGTTTCCAAACGTCCAGTCTTTCACATTTCACCTTGACCCTTTGCCGCTTTCTTAACGCTTATCGCTTAGCACTCTTCCTATTCAAAATAGTTCATAATAGTATAGCCGCCGTTTTTGAGGTACTCATCTTTTTTCATCAGTTTAAGGTCACTTTCCATCATCTCGTCAACCAGTTCGTTGAGCGTGTATTGCGGAGTCCAGCCGAGTTTCTCTTTCGCTTTTGTCGGGTCCCCTATGAGAAGGTCCACTTCCGTGGGACGGAAGTAGCGCGGGTCCACGGCGACTATCTCTCTTCCGACGGACAGGTTGGTGCTATTTAGATTCAACTCTTTGAGCCTATCTTCATCGATCGAAGCGATAAACCCTTTTTCTTCTACTCCGGTTCCCTTGAACGCCACTTCGACGCCGAGGTACCCAAACGCCATCTTCACGAAATCTCGTACGCTTGTGGTTTTACCGGTCGCGATGACCCAGTCTTCAGGTTCGTCTGCCTGCAAGATCATCCACATCATGCGCACATAGTCTTTGGCGTGTCCCCAGTCTCGTTTTGCATCAAGATTTCCAAGGTAGAGTTTGTCCTGGAGGCCCAGGGCGATTTTGGAGGCGGCTCTGGTGATCTTTCTGGTTACGAATGTCTCTCCTCTTACGGGTGATTCGTGGTTGAAGAGTATGCCGTTGCAGGCGAACATATCGTAGGCTTCGCGGTAGTTTACCGTGATCCAGAAAGCGTACATCTTTGCCACTGCATATGGTGAACGCGGGTAGAAGGGGGTCTTTTCACTTTGCGGGATCTCCTGCACTTTCCCGTAAAGTTCGGAAGTGCTAGCTTGGTAGATACGACACTTTTTCTCCATTCCGAGCAGCCTTACGGCTTCGAGTATTCGAAGCGTGCCGGTACCGTCGGCATTGGCTACGTATTCGGGCTCTTCGAAACTGACGGCTACGTGACTCATGGCGGCGAGGTTGTAGATCTCGTCGGGTTGAACCTCCTGGATGATGCGAGTGAGGTTCATACTGTCGGTCATATCTCCGTAGTGGAGTATGAAGTTTCTGTTTTCTACGTGGGGGTCCTGGTAGAGGTGGTCTATGCGGTCGGTGTTGAAAAGGGATGTCCGCCTTTTGATACCGTGTACGATGTAACCTTTTTTTAGCAGAAACTCAGCCAGATATGAACCGTCCTGGCCTGTAATGCCCGTTATGAGTGCGACTTTTTGTTTCATGATTTCTCTTTAAGCTCTATTTTTTGGGTGTGATTATACCTAAACTCCTATTTGTTTTTTATTAATAAAAACGAACTAGATATGGATGGCGGGAGTTTTGCATGTAGGATGAGTCTCTCTTGCTTGACAAAGTAAATAAAGCAATATATAATCTGCTTAATTGAATAAGCAAAAAGGTAATGTAATGTATGAACAAATTAAGCAATACTCGTTGAAATTGATCAACAGTGTAGATGTTGACTATAAACGATACTTTTTTCAAGAGATAGATTTCAACCAAAAACTTATTGGCTTAGTGGGTGATAGAGGCATCGGCAAAACGACTTTTCTTTTGCAGTATCTAAAAGAGCTTGATTTGCCATTTAGTAAAAAACTATATATCAGCGCCGAATATTTGCTTATAGGTACCGTATCGCTTTTGGATTTGGCGGAAGATTTTCAAAAGTATGGCGGTGAAGTTTTGGTAATCGATGAAATACATCAAATTCCCGACTTTGAAAAACACTTAAAGGCGATACATGATCTTTTGGATTTGAAGGTCATTTTTAGTGGAAGCAGTGCGATAAAACTGCAACACGCTAAAGCCGATTTAAGCAGAAGAGCATTGATGTATCATTTTGGCGGGTTAAGCTACAGGGAGTTTTTAGAGTTAAAATTAAATATGAATCTGAAATCTTATAAGTTGGAAGATATTTTAAACAGCCACACCGATATAGCCTCTGAAGCAATCGGCAAAGTAAAGCCTTTGGAGCATTTTAAAGAGTATTTGCAGTATGGATACTATCCATTCTATTTCGATGATAACAAACACTATCTTCAACGAGTAAACGAAACAATAAATACTACCATCGAGCATGATTTGGCTTATATATTCAATATAGAGCCAAAATATCTGATAAAACTAAAACAACTCATAGCTATGATCTGCTCATCGAAGCCATATGAATTGAACATTTCAAAATTGGCAGCCAAAATAGGGATAAATAGAAATACTCTCTACCAGTATATCTACTATCTCAAGCGAGGAAAAATATTTAACATACTTCACCATCAAGCAAAGGGCGATAATATATTTGTAAAACCTGCAAAAATATATCTTGGCAATACCAATCTGGCCTATGCTTACTGCTCCGATCAAGAGAGAGGCACCATAAGGGAGACTTTTTTTGCCAACCAAATGCAAAATTACCTGGCACTGCATAAAAACAGAAGTTTTTTGGATGACCGGCTGTTGGCTACCAAAAAAGGGGATTTTTTAGTAAAAAACAGTTATATCTTTGAAATAGGCGGTAAAAATAAAAGCTTCGATCAAATAAAAGATATGCCGAACTCTTTTGTGGTGGCTGATGATATAGAGATAGGATTTGGCAACAAAATACCACTTTGGCTCTTTGGGTTTTTGTATTGATATGCTAAATTTATGATCTGTTATCCATATTTTTTAATATTTCATTGATTGCTTTTTCAAACTCATCGAAATCTTCATCTAGCGTATCCCACAAAACCCTATCATCTATTCCGAAATAGTGATGGGTTAAAATGTCTCTCATTTTAGCTATCTCGCTCCAAGGAATTTCAGGATATTTTTCCGTGAGTTCTTTTGGTATATTTTTAACGGCTTCTCCAATATTTTCAAAAGCTTTGGCGACTGCATAAACCTTTTCAATGTTTTTGGTAAATTCATCATAAGTTATATTTTCAACAAATTTTTTAATATTTTTACATTCATAAGAGATATCTTTGATATAAAGTTTGCAATCTCTGTTGCTTTTAAACATAAGTCAAATCTTTTTGAATATAACTTCTCATCTGCGGTTTTAATTTCTCATCTCTTACTAAATCGACTTTTTTATGGAAAAAATCTTCAAGTTGTTTATTTAGCTTAAGGTATTTAAAGATTGATAACTTTTTATCTTTTTCAATTTTATATAATATATCTATATCGCTATTTTCATCCGCTTCCCCTCTGGCAAATGAGCCGAAGATACCGATGAACCGTATTCCAAAATTATTAGAATAATACTCTTGATTTGCCTTTAAATAATTTAAAATATCCTGTTTTTGCATCACCTTGATCTCCTTCTATGTATCAAGCAGCATAAAATATTCTTAATTGACAAACCATAGTAATTCTTAAAATTTTCCATTCTAATTCAATAAATTATATCATAATATTTTTAACCGTTTGGCTCCATTTTGTAATGAACACGATCAAACTTGGCAATGTTTTATGAGCACAGCATAGAAGTAGCAGGAGCAGATAATATGAGCGTTACAGTCTAAAAGGGGAAATATTTGGTATTGGATTGCAAAACCCTGTTAGCAGTTTGAAATATACAGAACTGGAGGGTCGGTAAGACTGCAGAGAGCCTGAGCCTGGAGCTTCAGGCTCAGGCTTTGGAAGTCACCTCTTTTTGCAGGGTCCCGCTTTGAGTTGAGGAGCCAGTTTTTTAAGGGTTTTTTCACCTATGCCTTTGATTTTCAGAAGGTCTTTGACGCTGTTGAAACACTCTTTTTTTCTAAAAGCTACGATCTGTTTCGCTTTTTTCTCGCCTATACCTTTTACGCTTGTAAGCTCTTTTACCGAAGCGCTGTTTATATCTACGGCTGCAATAAGGGCGGATGCTGTAAGGGCAGTTACGACAAATAGTTTCAAGTTCCGATCCTTTCTGTTTTGTATTGGGGTGAAAAAATTCTAACAAAAAACAATTTTAAATGTAAATAAAGAGTAGAAGTATCTGTTTTATGCGGTAAATTTTAGTGGCGTTTCAAGCAGATGCGGTGAAGTTTAAGAGTAGGCTATGAAGGTTGCGATTTTTACAGTTCTATCCCTTTTAAAGCCTCTTTTTCGATAGCTCTTGCGAAATTTTTATGGCAAATTACATCAACGGGTTTTTTCAAAAAAGCTTTCAATTTAGCTCTTATTTTCAGTTTTTTTTCATAATCTATATCTTTTGAGATGATGAAAATATCGATATCGCCACCCTTTTTCGTATCGTCAAGTCTGCTACCGAAAAGATAGATTTTTGGATTAGCGACAAACTCCGAAACTACATCTTTAATGATAAGTATCTCTTTTTCGCTCAATCTCAAGATATTTTGCCTCCAGTCTGTTGAATATAGCCAATAAAGCATCACTCTTTTTTATAAACAGGTTGATCTTTTCTATCTTTTCATCCAGCTCTTCCGGATAGTCGTGTGCTATATCGTTTCTTAGTTCTCTTAAAAATTGCCACTCATCAATATCTAGAACTTTCTCTTTTTCCAACTCTTTTAAGATATCGAAAAAGCTCATATCGTCGGTGGCCATTCCGGAAAAGTTCAAAAAAGCTCTGAAGATTTTGCTGCCCATTAGATCTTGAAGCTTTGAAAATCTGAAAATCAATGTGTTTAGGGCAAATTTTTCAAGCTTGCATAAGCTGTCGTAATCTTTTATCGGCAAAACAAGAGTCTCTTTAGCTTCAAGCATATGCTCTTTGTGCCTATTTGCTTCTTTGAAGTAGTTATCCACTCTTTTCATAACAACTCTTTGTCTGTATGGTTGTTAAATTCTATCTTTTTCTCCTTGATAAAACTTTAACCTTATAATTTTCGCTCAAAAGAGCGATAGTGAAAGAAGGGCAGGGTAGATAACGACATTTATCCAAGGCATCCAGTGGGGTATGGGCATGGAGAGCATCGCTCTAAACTCTGGTGAGAGTGTCCCTTTTTCAAGACTGCTTATCATCCAGAGCTTTGTAGCTATGTCGGCCCCTTTCATTACGACCATTATGCCCAGAAGTATGCCGTGCGCGCCGTTGTATATAAGTATGAACAGCACAAGATAGAACGACGGGTGCATCAACAGAAGCAGAAATATACTCTTTTTGTAGTAGTGCTCTATATTTTCGAGAACTCCACCCATCGTAGATGCGTACTGCCACCTGCTCTCGAAAAGTTCGCAGAGTATGAGTCCAATCAGAAAGTAGATATATATTTTCTCCATGGGCGCAATTTTACCCATTTTTGGCTAAAATGTCACAGCAAAAGAGACTTGTTAAATACAATAAAATTAGGATAGTGATGAAAAAATCTTCCATACTTGTAACGGGCGGCGCAGGTTATATAGGCAGCCATGTGGTAAAGCAGCTTCTTGAAAAGTGTGAAGCGGAGATTACGATAATAGACAATCTATCAACCGGAACTGCAGGGCGGATAGAGGCGCTGAAGTCGATAGCGGGAGGGGCTTCGCGTATAGAGTTTATAGAGGCGGACCTAGCCGACTTTTCGATGATAGAGGGGATATTCAAGGCAAAGAGTTTCGACTCTATTTTGCACTTTGCAGCCAGTATAGTCGTGCCCGAAAGTGTAGAGAACCCGCTTAAGTACTATATGAACAACACGGTCAACACGACAAACCTGGTCCGCCTTGCGAACGAGTACGGCGTTAAAAATATGATATTTTCATCTACCGCCGCGGTATACGGAGAGCCTAAAGAGGTGCCGGTAAACGAGAATGTGCAAACGGAGCCCATCAACCCCTACGGCATGAGCAAACTTATGAGCGAAAGAGTCATCAAAGAT
>Ga0256840_1003758_pt1 | contig 11970 bp, 11 predicted proteins | sample 355202metaG_FD_185969 | JGI IMG/M metagenome (GOLD analysis project Ga0256840, IMG submission 185969) | Hydrothermal vent microbial communities from Mid Atlantic Ridge, Atlantic Ocean - 355-202 | ecosystem: Environmental > Aquatic > Marine > Hydrothermal vents | place: Atlantic Ocean: Mid...
CATATTCGCGATGAAGTTTTACCCAAGAACTAATAGTCGCTTCTCGAACTCCTAATATATTGGATACTTCTTTTTGCTTTTTCCCCGCCTTAATTAAGGTAAGACCTCGTTTTCTAAATGCGTATCTTTCAATACTTGACAACTTTCTAAAATCCATTTTTTCCATAGCAGAAAGATACAACTTTTAATTCAAATAATTACGATTAATTACCGTTAAGTTAATAATAGCACCACCAGAAAATAAAAAAAATCAGATTTGGATTGAAGAAACAGTTGGACATTCAGAGTCTAAAGATGGAGAAATTGTAGAAGTAAATTACTACACAGAAATTCAAAAATAGGAGTTAAAAAATGAGAGACTTATATTATTAAATCCCAAAAAATTAACTTACTATTATGTAACTGCTAAAAGCGGACTTAGACAGCGATATAGACCATTTATTACAAGTGAAAAATTACCGTTATTAAAATATGGAACAAAAATCAAAGTGTTAAATAAAACAAAATTAAATTTTAAAGTAAAAGAAGAAAGTAAAATTATTAGTGGCTATTGGGTTAATATAGAGACTAAGGATGAGCAAGAAAACGAATACACATCTTATGTGTTTGATGGATACTTAAGTAAAATAAAGCCAAATAATGATTGAAGGGTTTGTGTAACAAAGTAAATTCTTTAAAAAAGTAATATATTTAACACTCAAAATGTAAGAAAAATTAATACAACACAAATTACAATGGAAGCTTCAGATATTTTTTTTGAACAAGTATATAAGGTTGCAAGAAAAATTCCATACGGAAAAGTAACATCTTATGGAGAAATAGCAAAATTTTTAGGAGCAGCACGCTCCGCAAGAATGGTAGGTTGGGCAATGAATGCAGCACATAATGATGAGACAGTACCAGCGCATAGAGTAGTAAATAAACAAGGTTTATTAACAGGTAAACATCATTTTGATGGAACAAACCTAATGCAGCAACTACTAGAAAGTGAAGGAGTAATCATAAAAAATAATAAAATAATTAATTTTAAAGAGGTATATTGGAAGCCAATTTTAGAATAAATTACTTAACATTGTACAAATTAAAGAACAACAATCACAATGGGAATTTTTAAAAAAACAATACCAGTCTTTATTTTATTAGTATTTATAAATGTAAATGCACAAAAAACAGTAATAGATAGTGAGGTAGGGATTTATTTTGGACCTACTTTTATGCAAACAGATTATGGAGAGGCAAATAATTTTAAAAGTTCTGTAAATAATGGAGGCTTTGGCTTTGGATTAGCATACATAGCAGATTATTCAAAATTAACGTATAATTCAAAATTATTATCAATAGTATCAAAACACTTAAAAACAAGATTAGAACTTTCTTACTCCAATACAATATTTGAGTATGATGGAGAGCCAGTAAGTAACGTAGGTAGTTTAGAATATGAAAACTATAAGGCAATGAAAGGAGAGACAAAATTGTATAATATAGGAGTCTTTGGTGAGATATATTTTTTATCATTACGCCGTAGTTCAAAAATACAACCCTACATTATAGCAGGAGTATCATATTCAATAGTAAGTCCTAGTTTAAAAACAACAGAACCATTACCAAGAGTATTTACACCAAAAAGTGAGAATGTGTTTTTAGAAAAACAAAATGTTATATCCTATTCAACAGGCTTAGGATTTCGGTATAAATTAAATGCAATAGATTTTTTAATAGAATCTAGATTTAATTCATTTTTTTCAGACCGAATAGAAGGATTAGATTCTAATGTAGCAGCAGATAAAAATAATGATACACAAGTAATTTTTAATATAGGAGTAGTATTTCATTTTAATGATAAGTCTCGCAACTTATATTAAAACCTTACTCAATACCAGCAACATAATCTTGTAAATAATCAAAGCGGTTAGTTAAACTTCCATCTTTTGTCATTCTGGCACGTTCTAAAACACCATTAGCATCATTATTAAAAAAAGCAGGAATTACATGCTTAGCAAACATAATACCAAAACCAATCGAAGCATCGTTAGGTAGTTCACAAGGCAAATTATCAACAGCCATAACAGCAATAGCATTAGGATCTTTAAAATCTATTTCACTTTCAGTCTTAGGACAATAGCCATAAACAGGATCGGCAATAGTAGATGGTTTTATAGTGCAAGCAACAGGACCATCAATATCACAACTCACATCAGCAACAACTCTTATATTAAAATCGGAAGATTTAATATCTTGTCGAGTAAAAATAAAAGGAGAACCAGTACCAAAAAAGTGTCCAGAAATATACATATCAGCAACCTTAGCAAAACGCATAAAATCACTATCATAATCGGTAGGGTTATTATAAAAATCATATTTATCAATAACTTTTTTATCTTTGCGAATGTTGTAATCTAAAACATCTAATTGTGTATAGACAGATTCATTAAAAGTGCTATTAGTAAAATCAGCAGCACTAACTTCAAGTAAGCCCATACCATCTAACATTTCTTTAGCGCCATTACTTACTTTACCTTTACCAGTAAGAGCAATTTTAATATTAGGTAATAAGCTCTTAATATTTTTTAAATTAAGAATTAATTCTGCTTGATTTTTAGAATGTTCTGCCTTAGTTAAGTTAAATAAATCATATTTTAAACCGTAAGTTCTAAAACCGTTATAAGCACCAACAATACCAGCGTACCGCCCAAAAGCAACAGTTCTACGATTTTTAACATCCGTAATAGCTTCATGGTCATACATTTCAATATTTTTATCTAAGATAGCGCGTAATAGATTACGGTTATAAGATTGTTTTTTAAAGGTATGTGAAAAGAAAAAATAAGCTTTATTTTCAAATAAAGAATCAATAGGAACTTCTTTAACACCAAGCATAACATCACAATCACTTACATTATCCGTTACAGTTAGGCCTTTAGCTCTATAAGCATCATCAGAAAAAACACGAATATCCGAACTTTCAATTTTAATTTCTAAATCAGGAAATTGTGCAAGTAAATTAACACAAGCATCAGGAGAAAAAACAACACGTCTATCAGGTGGGTTTTTACGTTCTTTAATAATAGCTAACTTCATAAATATCTGTTTGGAATGAATTTTGTGCTAAAATAAAGGTAAAAGTAGGTATTCACAAGAAAATAGTAAGAAAAACACAAGAAGTCTTTTTCTCTTTTCTATGAATAGATTACATTTGCAGAAGTTCTTTGGGGGTGACCGGTTTTGACAGCGAGGTCAAGTGGATTATAAGCATGCCGAGTAATGAAGTAGCACTCGTAAATCTCAATTTCAAAATTTAAACGGTGAAAATAATTTCGCTTTAGCTGCTTAATCTGAATTAATAGTAAGATCAAGCCTCGTCACACAAGGTGTGAAAGCTAAATGTCTCTATAAAAGCCTTGGTTAACGGCGTTTTGAATTGAGGCATCGTAAAAGTAAACCTAGAAACAGAGAAGTCTCGGCTTTGTTTCGAAACTAAAGAGAATAAGCATAAAGTAGGCCGTTTTTAGTCAGCTTTTAGTCGAAAAAACAAATAAAAACTAAGCATGTAGAAAGTAATTTAGTTGCTTGTTTGGACGAGGGTTCGATTCCCTCCACCTCCACAAATTAAATCTGTAAAATCAATATTAATAGGATTTTACAGATTTTTACTTTAAAAATGGGCAACTATTGTGTAACCAAAAATTTATTTAGATTATATAATCTAAATAAATTTATTTTATTGATGTAATACAGATGTATAAAATACGTTTAAACAATATATGAATAAAAAGTTAGAGAATATAATTACTTCAAAAGAATATTATAATTTAAAAGAAACAGAAAAACACGATTTTTTATTAAAGAATACCATATACACAAAACGGAATAGTAAGCCAGATGATGAGAGGTATATAGAAGGTAAAGAAAAAAAAGAATGTTGGCTTTTAGATGAATATTATATGGTAAATCCAATAATAATTAACAATATTATTTCCTTATTTCTAAAATACCCAATTGGGACTAATCATATTAAAGAAAAAATAAAAGTAGATATATCAAATTCTTTAGATGTAAAAGAAACAATAAAATTGTGGCATAAAGAATATAACGATATTATTAAAGAAATTAAAATTTCACCACTAAATTTTTATGCTGATAACAAAATCGACAAAAACAAATTAAAAACATATATAACAACTCATTTTAAAAGCCCAAATTGTGGCTGTCTACACATAAGAATTATTGAAGCTTATATTCTAAAAATGGAGTTTGATTTGTACCATATATCATTTTTTGAAGGATTAATTAATGCAATAACTTGTACAGAAATATTACATTTTTTAAAAGAGCAAATGCAAAAAAATGTAGAAAATAAATCTAAATCCAAACAAAGACAACTTACAACAAGACAAGCAGTGTTGCTAATAGAAGAAATGATGCGTTTAGAGAATTGGACAGTAATTAATACGTCAAAAAAAGCGACCGTCATTAGTAGATTAATTGGTAGAGATTATGACAATATACGTGAAGTATATACTCTATCAGGAAAAAAATCAAAAGAGATGCAAAAATTATTTGAAGAGGACATGAAATTGGTGTATAAATTAATAAAAGACAACAAGTTAAATTAGTAGTTTATAATTTGGGGTAACTAGTGGGTACCCCAAATTATGAAACTACATAAATCCAACATAATTTTGACCTGTAATTGTAACGAAGCAATTATTTAATATTAAAATTATGACAAAAGTAAAATTATCAGAAGTGCACATTTACGATAAAGATGACTTAGCAAACATCATTATAATAGGTGTTACACAAAAATTAGAAGATTTTAAACAGAATTTTCAACCTAAAGAACCAACTCAACTTTTAAATAGAAAAGAAACTGCCGCCTTTTTTGGTGTCTCTACACCTACTATAGATGATTGGGTAAACAAAAAATTACTAATAGCATATAGGCAAGGGAAACGAAAATATTTTAAACGAAAAGAACTAGAAGGGGCATTGACTAGAATCGAACGATAATGTTTTTGATAAAATTAATAATTCAGATTTAATAAAACTAAAATATAAAAAACTGTATAAAAATAAATTTTGTACAGTTTTTTTTTAGTTTAATATGGTAGTAAGAATATGGATTACCGTAACCTCCTATTTATCATTATTTGGTATCTTGCAGTTTGCTATATTACTGTTATTTAGGTTTGTTTGTTATGAAAAATTTAAAAAAACCAAAAGAGCAATTTCTTGCCTTCGCTCAGCCGAAATCATAGTAAAAAATGTAACTTTACAAATTGAAATAATAGACGAAAAAAATAAATGAATTTAGATACGCAAAGCCTACAACCAATTATTAACTTTATCTGGACTGTTGCAGATGATGTTTTGATAAACAAATACCTTGAAAACCAATACCAAGATGTAATACTACCAATGACCGTTTTAAGGCGTTTGGATTTGGCTTTAGAAAAAACCAAAGACAAGGTTCAAAAAACACACGAACAGTTTAAAGGAAAAATTGACAATCTTGCTGGACTTTTGACAAGTACAGAACACGGTTCTGGATTGGAATTTTACAATACGTCTGCCTACACAATGAAAAAATTGTTGGACGACCCAAAAAACATTGACAGTAACTTTTTAGATTACCTAAACGGATTTTCTGAAAATGTACAAGATATTATTTCTAAATTTAAGTTCAGAAACCAATTAGAAACTTTTGAAAACACAGGAATTACCTTTGCCTTAATCGAAAAGTTTTGTAGCCCAAAAATAGAACTAAGTCCAGAAAAAATATCGCCAATGGCAATGGGTTATATGTTTGAAGATTTGATACGTAGATTTAACGAAAAAACAAATGCAGCCGCAGGACGACACTTTACGCCAAGAGAAATTATTGAATTAATGACCCATTTGGTGTATTTGCCTGTAAAAGACAAAATAAAACAAGGAACTTATTTAGTGTATGACCCTTGTGTTGGTTCTGGTGCAATGCTTACACAATCTAAAAAGTATGCCACAAACCCTGATGGCGAAATAAAATCTAAAGCAACTTTTCATTTATACGGACAAGAAAATACAGGCGAAATGTATGCCATCTGTAAATCTGATATGTTGCTAAAAGGAGAAGACCCCGAAAAAATAAAATTTGGCTCTACATTGAGTGAATACGGTTTTGACCCAAATTTGAAATTCAATTTTATGTTGACCAATCCACCTTACGGTACAAGTTGGAAACAAGACCAAGAAAACCTAAATGTAGGAACAGCCAAAAAAATAGAAATAAACGACAACCGTTTTAACTTAGAAATTAAAAATTTTAAAGGCGAAAAGGAAAAGAGATGCCTAACTTCTCGTAGTAATGACGGACAGTTAATGTTTATGCTACATATGCTTTCTAAAATGAAAGCACCAAAAGATGGCGGAAGCCGTATTGCATCTGTACACAATGGCTCTGCCTTATTTACTGGTGATGCAGGAAGTGGCGAAAGTGGCATAAGGCAATACATTTTAGAAAACGACTTATTGGAATGTATCATACAATTACCCAACGATATGTTTTACAATACAGGTATTGCCACCTATGTTTGGATAATTAGCAATAACAAAGAAGCAAAACGAAAAGGAAAAGTACAGTTAATAAACGCTTCTTCTGATGATTTTTACAGCAAGATGCGAAAAGCATTAGGTAGCAAAAGATTGCAATTAGATACGGCTCATATTCTAAAAGTACAAGATTTATATTTTGATTTTGAAGAAAACGAATATTCTAAAATATTTAACAATGAAGACTTTGGTTTTTATCAAATAACGACACACCAACCTGAAAAAGACGAAAACGGAAAAATAATTACCGATAAAAAAGGAAACCCAAAATCAGATAAAACTTTAAAGGATACTGAAAACGTGCCAATGAAAGAAGATATTGACACGTATTTTAAACGTGAAGTATTGCCTTTTGCAGAAAATGCTTGGTACGATAAAAATAAAATGAAAGTAGGGTATGAAATTGCTTTTAACAAGTATTTTTACAAATATGAAGCCTTACGTTCTTTGAGTGAGATATCAGCCGATATTTTGGCATTAGAAAAAGAAACAGATGGTTTACTTAAAGAAATTATTGCCTAATGAAAAAATATCCAAAATATAAAAATAGTGGCATTGCTTGGTTGGGGGATATTCCTGAGCATTGGGGATATTCTAAATTAAAAAAAATTGCTAATTTTAGAAGAGGAAGTTTTCCACAACCCTATGGATTGGCAAAATGGTATGATGATGAAAATGGTTTTCCTTTTATTCAAGTATTTGATGTTGGAAAAAATATGAAATTAAAACCAACAACAAAAAGGAAAATTTCTTTAGAAGCAACTAAAAAAAGTGTATTTATTAAAAAAGGCACTTTAGTATTAACTTTACAAGGCTCTATTGGTCGACTTGCTGTAACGCATTATGATGCATATATTGATAGAACGTTATTAATATTTCAGTCCTATAATGTACCTATAGATATAAATTATTTCAAACATATTGTTGCAATTCTTTTCGAGTTTGAAGAGAAAAAAGCAGTAGGCAGTACAATTAAAACTATTAATAAAGAAAAATTGAGTAGTTTTATTTTAACAATTCCCCCCAAACAAGAACAAACCGCCATAGCCAATTTTCTCGATTACAAACTCGAAAAAATAGACCGTTTTATCACTAAGAAAAAGCAATTAATAACCTTACTAAAAGAACAAAAAGCAGCCATTATAAACCAAGCAGTTACCAAAGGTTTAAACCCAAATACTAAACTAAAACCAAGCGGTATTGAATGGTTGGGTGATATTCCTGAGCGTTGGGAGGTTAGGAAGTTGAAGTATTCAGTTCGGTTAAATAAACATATTTCATTTGATAAAGATGAAAATTCAAAAAATAAAATTGCATTAGAAAATATAGAAGGTAAAACAGGTCGAATTTTAGAATTAAATGAAAACCCTTTTGAAGGTGTTGGAACAATTTTTAAAAAAGGAGATATACTTTTTGGGAAACTAAGACCTTATTTGGCTAAAGTTGTAACGCCTGACTTTGAAGGCAGTTGTGTGAATGAGTTATTAGTTCTTTCACCAAAGAAAAATGATTGGCTTCCTGAATTTCTAAAATATAGAATGTTGTCAGGTGATTTTATTAGTATTGTTGATAATTCTACATATGGAGCAAAAATGCCGAGAGCAAGTTGGAGTTTTATTGGTGGCTTAAAAATTAGCAAACCATCAATTTCAGAACAAAAACAAATAGTAACCCACATACAAACCGAAACAAAAAAAATAGCAAAGACCATCACCACCATAGCAAAAGAAATCGCCTTAGTAGAAGAATACAAAACGGCATTGATAGCAGAGGCAGTTACGGGTAAGATAGATGTTAGAGCGTTTGAATTAAACAAAAATGATTAAAGTAAGTACTATAACATATAATGAATTATATACTAAATACCTTAGTTTAGTTATTCCTGAGTATCAAAGAGCTTACAGCTGGAATAATGAAAAAATAGATGAACTTTTACAAGATTTTACAGAATTTTTTATAGATAAGCCCAAACCAAACTTAACTTATTATATGGGTAGTGTTTTACTCTATAAAAATAAAGAAACCAATAATTATGAAATAATAGATGGTCAACAAAGAATTACAACTTTAACGCTTATACAGTACATATTAAACGGAAAATTACAAGAAAATCAAAATTTACATTACAATAGTCATATTTCATTTTACAATATTCAAAATGTTGTACAATATTTAGCAAATAAAGAACAGCTATTAAACACGCTTAGCAAATTAGATTTTTTATCAAAATTAACACTTACTATTATAGAAAGTGATAGTGAAGATAATGCTTTTACATTTTTTGACACCCAAAACAACAGAGGTGTATCATTAGCTGTAGATGATTATCTAAAAGCGTATCATTTACGAGCTCTAAAGTCTGAAGAAATGCAAGCGGATTATGCTCAGCATTGGGAGCAAATAGCCTTTAATTCTCAAGATAGAAACTTTGAAACAAGCTTGTTGTTCTTATTTAGAAAAATATTATACCGTGCAAGAGAATGGAGAGGAAGAAATGTAATACAAGAAAATAAAAAAATAATCTTAAAAGAATTTCAAAAACACACTTATATATCAGAAAATAATGGCTACAATCTTTTTATAAACAGAAACAACTTAAAATATTCGAAAGTAATTATTAAACCAGATGATACTACCACTTTGGTAAGTTTTGAAAACTTAGAGACAAATACCAAGTATAATATGCCTTTTTCTTTAAGGCAGCCTATTTATAAAGGATTAAATTTCTTTCAGTTTACTCAAAAGTACTATGAAATTCATCAATTGCTTTTTCATACAAACAATGCTGATAATACAACTTTAAAAAAAGTGAATGATTTTTATATTGCAATTTATACAAACAAAATGTCCGTTTATTTAAGACATTATATGCAATTATGTATGGTTTTATATTTCGACACATTTGGCAAAGAAAACCTATATAAAGCTATTCAATATTTTGATTATTTTATTGGAAGTCTTAGAATTAGTAAGAAATATGTAAGAAAAGAAAGTGTTTTTAATTTAATGAAAGATAATAAGCTAAACTTATTAGATGTAATTGCACAAGCATATTTTACTGAAGATGTTTTTAGATTTATTAAAACAAATAATGAAGTAAAGAATGTTTACTTAAAAGAAAATATCAAAGAAGAAAGCAATGGTGTTAGAATAGCTTATAAGCTTAGATTAAAAAAATATTATAGCAAAGAAGATAGCAAGCTTAATTTGAAAAATAGATTAGAATGGATATAAATTCAAAAGACTATAATTTAACTACGATTATTGAAAAAGGTTTTAGTTTCAATATCCCACGCTACCAACGTTTGTTTGTTTGGGAAGATGAACAAGTCAAAACTTTCTTCAATGATATTTTGACTGCATATATTTCCAATAAGCCATTCTATTATATTGGTGGAATTATTACCGTAAAGTATGACAAAATTGATAAGTGTTTTGACTTAGTTGATGGGCAACAAAGATTTACAATACTTTGGCTCTTAGCAAATGAATTAGGGATTAAAAAATATACAAAAAGGAAGGATGAGTTACGTTTAAATTTCTCAATTAGAGAAAATGTAAAAAACTACTTTAATAAACTATTAGATTTTTCTAAAATTGATGCTAAAGAAGATAATTTTGAAGATTTAATTAGAATTAGCAAAGCAAAAAAGACATTAAAACATTTAATACACAATAATTTAAAAGAGGATAAAAAAGATAAGTTTATTGATTTTCTTTTAAATAAAGTAAAAATGGTTATTACAGATGTTCCTTTAGAAACAGATTTGAATAAACTATTTGAAACCTTAAATAATAGAGGCGTACAATTAAATCAACACGAAATATTAAAAGCTAATTTTCTTTCTGAAATCCGTACTAAAAAAGACAGGTTTTTATACAATGCCTTATGGAGTATTAGTAGCAATATGAATGACTATTTAGAGCGAAATATTGCTAAAGAAGTCGGATCAGCAAGAGATACCGCAGACACTCTACTTTTTGATAATTATACCTTTGATTGGAAAAAAGTTAAAGAACTAATAATTAACAATTATATAAATAAAAACAAGAATTTAGACTTAAAAGAAATTTTAACTAAAGTTAAGAAAAATGATTTATTTGAAGACCTCACAAGCAATAAAAAAACAAATACTCTTCACCCAGACCATAAAGAAGATGAGCTCGAAAAAGTAAGAAGTATATTAACTTTTCCTCAGTTATTACTACATACTTTAAGAATATATAGACATCAAAAAAGTCGAGCGGATATTCAAAGAATTAACGAAAAAGAATTATTATCAACTTTTGATAAATATTATTTTACAAAAGAATATTTAGAATTAGATAAGAAAGAAAAACGAAAGGAAAACAAAGCCTTCATAAATTTATTAGCAAAAGTTAGAGAGGTATTTGATAAGTATATTATTAAATGGGTTCAAGTAGATGAAAACACAGAAATTCATTTGATTAAAAAATTAATCAAACGAAATAGAGTAAAAGGTAGTTCTATCTATTATATTAGAAGAGAAAAAACCAATAATTATGATGGTTATGTATTGCTACAGAGTATATTGTATCATTCTCAACAAAACACTACTCAGTATTGGTTAACACCAATTTTAAATTATCTTTTAAATTTTATTAGTTTTGAAGATGCGTATATCGATTTAAAAATAACTGATAATATTTTATTTTCAAGTAATCAAGATAATAAATTACCTGAAAGAACTTGGATGTGTATGAATGATGAATATCCAGAAATAAAACAGAATTGTGATATCTTGAAAGAAAAGCTTGGCGTAGGGTTTCCACATTATTGGTTTTATAAAATGGAATTTGTATTATGGCACGAAAGACAATTATTGGGGAAAGATAATGAATGGGAAAAGTACAGAATGACCGCAAGAAATTCAGTAGAACATATTTCGCCACAAAATCCTGATGATGTTATTGATAGATTATGCGTTTCTGAATTAGATGCTTGGGGAAATTTAGTTTTAGTAACAAGAAGTATAAATTCAGAATACAGTAATTATACTTTCAAAAGGAAGAAATCAATTTTTGAAGAAAAAAAATCTAAAGGAAAATTAGATAGTCTTAAATCAGATATAATATATCAAAATGAAAATTGGAGTGATGAAAACGCATTAGCACATCAAGAAAAGATGATAGATTTGATGAATGATTATTTTAATAAAACAAATAATAGTTAAATAATGGCAAAAACTACAAACACAAAAGAAAACGGTTTTGAAAAACTCATAGCAGACTATTTAGGGTTTACTGAAAAACAAATTAACAAATTGATTATTAATTAATTGCCTTAACATTTTTATTAATTTTTTAGGTTAAAATGCAATTGTTTTGTATCTTTATATCAAATAAGTTTGCATTATG
>Ga0256840_1003759_pt1 | contig 11969 bp, 9 predicted proteins | sample 355202metaG_FD_185969 | JGI IMG/M metagenome (GOLD analysis project Ga0256840, IMG submission 185969) | Hydrothermal vent microbial communities from Mid Atlantic Ridge, Atlantic Ocean - 355-202 | ecosystem: Environmental > Aquatic > Marine > Hydrothermal vents | place: Atlantic Ocean: Mid...
ATCCACCACCCGTGCGATCACCTCGCGAATGTCATAGGGCGTGCGCAAATCGGCCGGCACCACCCCCAGCAATTCCTCGGGATCATAGGCAGGCGCCTCGGGCGCGATCATCTGTAGGGCGGGGTTCACCCCGCCGACGCCGTTCAAATTGCGCACAGCTTCCCGCGCCAGCGCCAGCGCGTGGGTGTCATCCTCGGCCAGATAATCCGCAACACCGGACAGGCGCGTATGCACATCCCCGCCGCCCAGATCCTCGGCCGTGACCACCTCGCCGGTCGCGGCCTTGACCAGTGGCGGCCCCGCCAGAAAGATCGTGCCTTGTTCCTTGACGATAATCGACACATCCGACATCGCCGGCACATAGGCCCCGCCCGCCGTGCAAGACCCCATCACCACGGCGATCTGGGCAATGCCCTTGGCCGACATCCGTGCCTGATTATAGAAAATCCGCCCGAAATGGTCGCGATCGGGGAACACTTCGTCCTGATTGGGCAGGTTCGCCCCGCCGCTGTCCACCAGATAGACGCAGGGCAGATTGCATTCTTCGGCAATCTCTTGTGCGCGCAGGTGCTTTTTTACCGTCATCGGATAATAGGTGCCGCCCTTGACGGTGGCGTCATTGCACACGACCATGACGTCACGCCCGTGCACCTGCCCGACACCGGCGATCACACCGGCACAGGGGGCCGCGCCATCATACATGCCATGCGCCGCCGTTGCGCCGATTTCCAGAAAAGGCGATCCCGCATCCAGCAGGTTTGCCACCCTCTCGCGCGGCAACATCTTGCCCCGTGACAGATGCCGCGCGCGCGACCGTTCGCCACCGCCCGCCGCCGCCAAAGCCGCCGCCTCGTTGATCACCGCCAGAGCCTTTAGATGCCCCTTGCGGTTGGTCCGGAATGTTTCGGAGGACGGCAAAGCCGTGCTGTTCAGTTTCGGCATGATACCCTCAATAATCCGTCAGCATCTGTTGCAGGAACAGCGCCTGTTTGCCCGTCATCACCATATGGCAGCCCTGCACCGCCGGCCCTGTGCCGCTCCCGCCACCCCATTGCGCGCCGATATAGTCACAACGGGCATCGCGATAGGCGATCCATTTGCGCTGCATGTCCAGCAAAGCCGGTGACTGTTTTGGCGCAGAAAACTCCAGATCCGCCATTTCCTTGTCTTCAGCTTTTTCCCGCGCCATCAAACCGGCATAGGCCGCGTTCAAACGCTGATCCCACGCCTCAAGCTCGACCCCCATGCAGGCAACCATTCCGGCAGTGCTCTGGCCGCCATCCGTGCGATCCATACACAGGTTGGCGGATTCCCCGATGCAGGCCTCCGCGTTGCCCCCGTGCCGGCTGTCGGCAATACAGGCATCGGTGGCCTGCATTGAAAACACAGGATTTTCCTGCGCCCCCGCGCCCCATGCCAAAAGCAAAACCCCCAAGGCGTATATCAGGCCACGTTTCATCATAGCCCGCTCTCCCGCATCTGCTTCAATTCGATCGTGCGATCGGCCGTCATCTGCATCACACAGCCCGTTCCGGTCAACTGCCGGATGGACCCCGCCCCGGGCATTGCATATTCCAGATTACAGGCCGCATCGCGATAGGCCAGCCACGCCCGCTGTGCCTTTTTCAACGCATCGGCACGGTTGGCGAATTCGGGGAACAATTCTTCGTCGTCCTTGTCCAGCGCCTTCATATAGGTCATCGTCTGGCGGTATTCGTCATTCAGAAACCCGTCCCAGACCTCGGTCTCGGACGCGGTGCAGGTCGCCATGCCATATGTGGTTTCGCCCTGCTCCTCGCGCGCCATGCAGTTGCCCGACATCGCGCCGATGCAGTCTTTCAGTGCCGCAGCATCCGCAGCCTGCGCATAGCATTGGGTCAGCAAGGGGCCATAGCGTTCAACCATGCCATCCTCGGCCCAAAGCGGGGAGGCAAGAATACTCATTACAAATACAGTTATCTTCACTTCATCGCTCCCATCAATTCCCGCCCGATCAGCATCCGGCGGATTTCACTTGTTCCTGCGCCAATCTCCATCAGTTTGGCATCCCGCATCAGGCGGCTGACCGTGCTTTCGTTCATATACCCCGTGCCGCCCATCGCCTGCACGGCCTGATGTGCCTGCACCATCGCCTGTTCACTCGCATAGAGCACACAGGCCGCCGCGTCCTGACGGGTGACCTCACCGCGATCACAGGCCTTGGCCACCTCGTAGGTATAGGCCCGGGCCGAGTTCATTGCCGTATACATATCGGCCACCTTGGCCTGCATAAGCTGGAAATTCCCGATCGGCTGGCCGAACTGTTTGCGCTCGGCGATATAGGGCATCACCTCGTCCATGCAGGCAGCCATGATGCCGGTGCCGATGCCCGACAAAACCACCCGTTCATAATCCAGACCGGACATCAGCACGGCCACGCCGCGCCCTTCCTCGCCCAGCACGTTTTCAAACGGCACCTCGACATTGTCGAAGATCAGCTCGGCGGTATTACTGCCGCGCATCCCCAGCTTGTCGAAATGCGGGCTGGTGGAAAAACCTTTCGCATCGGTTTCCACAATAAACGCCGTGATACCGCGCGCGCCGGCCTCGGGATCGGTCTTGGCGTATACTACGATAATGTCGGCATCCGGCCCGTTGGTGATCCAGTATTTTGTGCCCGACAGGGTGTAATAGCCGTTCTTTTTCTCGGCCTTTAGCTTCATCGAAACCACGTCCGAACCTGCGCCCGCCTCGCTCATCGCCAATGCGCCGATATGCTCGCCCGAGATCAGCTTGGGCAGATATTTCATCTTCTGCTCTTGCGTGCCGTTGCGCTTGATCTGGTTCACACACAGATTGGAATGCGCGCCATAAGACAGCGCCACCGAGGCCGATGCACGCGCAATCTCCTCGACCGCCACAACATGCGCCAGATAGGACATATCCGCCCCTCCGTATTCTTCCGGTGTGGTCACCCCCAGCAGGCCCATTTCGCCGAATTCGCGCCACAGTTCGTTGGGGAATTCGTTCTTTTCGTCCACCTCGGCGGCGATCGGCTTGATCCGGTCCTGCGCCCAGCGGTGCACCATGTCGCGGATCGCGTTTACATCTTCCCCCAGATCGAAATTCATCACAGCATTGAACATGGTGGCCTCGCTTGCATTATTGAACGGTTGTTCAATTAATAGCGACAAGCAGGATTCGGGTCAATGGGGCGTTGCGGTGATTGTGCGTGTGTAGCCAGTGTAGCCCGCCACACATTTTTACAGTGTTGGCCAGAGATATTTACAGCAGAAGGTTTTTGCTGATTTAGGGGGATGGGTCGTATTTATCAGATAAATCATAGTTCGCAATCAAGACCTCTCCGCGTTCACCGCGCGCCTCGCTTTTGGAGGCGATGGTGTAGGTGGTTTTAATCGGGCTGATATGGAACCAGCCGAAGGTTTCACGCACCCCTTCAACGTCGTTTAAAGACATGATGAACCGGCCTTTTATAGCCCCTAAAACCTCCGCTAGGTGGGTGAAATCCGCACGGCTGAACACCTCTTTGCCGTAGTCACTCTCGCAACCCCAGTAGGGCGGGTCGAGATAGAACAGCGTCTGGCGGCTGTCGTAACGCGGGATGAACTCGCCGTAATCCAGACACTCGATCACCACACCGGACAGGCGGCTGTGCAAGTCCTCGAGCATAGGCTCCAGCGTCGTCAGGTTGAACCTTGCGGGCCGGTCCTTGGAGACACCGAAATTGCGCCCCGAGACCTTGCCGCCAAACGCCGTGCGCTGCAGATACAGGAATCGCGCCGCCCGCTCCAGATCAGTCAGGGTGGCGGGATCGGTATCAATCAGGCGCAGGAACTCGGCGCGGGTGGTCAGCTGGAAGCGCAGGTGGTCCAGAAACTGCGGGTAATGGCGCTGCAATATCCGGAACAGATTGGCCACATCACGGCTGTAGTCATTGATGATCTCGGTGCGGGGCTGACGGGTGCGGCGCAGAAAAATGCCACCCATGCCGACAAACGGTTCGGCATAGGTGTGGTGATTGTCAGCGTCGATCAGGGCGCAAATGCGCGTCGCCAGATTGCGCTTGCCGCCCTGATACGGGGCGACAGGTGCGGTTTTGTGGATGTGTCGTTCAGACATAATTAAGGGAATCACTTCATTATATGGCTGCCCCTGACGGGGTCAGAAGCGGCCTTGAACCGTTTGGGGTCGGCGGGGGCTTTGTGGTAAATAATGCCCCGTGTCGGAGGGTGCACCAACACCCTCTGGCCTTCTGAATTACATTGACAGCAGGATAGCCATCAGCTTGCAAACCTCTGGTCCATTGTGACGATTTCCCAAGTCGCTGCGCCGAGGTCTTTATCCGTAGCAGCGGCGTTACTCACATACATCGTGATTTCATCATCGGCTGTCGCCCGGAAAAACACCTCGCATCCCAGCCGGTTAACGGCGCTGCTCGCAGAGATCACATGATCTCCGGCCTTGACGCCTGTCGCAACCGCCGTAACCGTTGATGTTGCACCAGAGGTGGCGATAGGCGGATCAAATACCAAGCTGTGCGTCTGCACACTGCTGGCGGCATCAGGCTTAACTTTGTCTCCCGTATACCGCGCACCAGCGCTGTCGATGATTGCTTCCGGCGTCCCTGCTATTAGGGCCACGGTGCCAACCTTGCCGTCAACACGGGCGATAGCACCGCCCTCTGGATTGACCATAACGCCGCCTTGGGCGTATCCAACCAGCGACAGACTGTCTTTAACAACAAACGTGTTCTGTCTTGTAATCTCAATTGCGCAGTTCTTACCCTTCCCCGCATCAGAGAAATATCCTGAGAATTCACATCCGTATCCGGTGTTCTTTGTGCCTGTGTAACTTACATCACCAACGAGAATATCACGGTGGTCCGGCGACGATCCGTTGCCCTCACAATACAGGTGTGCCCGAATACCACGACAGTTATTCTCAAGCACAAGCCCGTGCCCGCTGTTGCCCTCGATGGTCGCACTAATGTCAACATAGGAAGCGGTGTCCAGTCGCACCCCTGTCACATTACCCTGAACTTCCAGCCCATAGAGACACCAAGCATTTGCGCTGCTATTCCCGTCCACAGCAAGCTTGCCGCGAAATCCGTTCAGGCAGCCTGACACAGACCCGCCAAACCAATTTGAGGACCACGCCCCTTGTGCAAGTATGCCGTCACCGGAGGACGCAGATGACCCACGCACATGCACGTCTCGGATGCTGAACCGGCTGATACCCATCAGATTTTGTCCGTTCAAGTGCAGCACCGGACCAGCGGTCCCAATCCGGCTTATACTCATGTCACGGATGCCAGAACGAAACAGGTGTGTGCCCTTGGCAACTGCGTCGTATTTAAACGCACACCCGTCAAATTCGATGTGTGTCTTTGCTCCAGCGCCGACCAACCACAAATCATCAGCGGTGGTCACAATGTCAGTTCCGGCGGCAATCGGCCAATACCCGTCTGGGAAAAATATCGTCCCGCCGGTGGAGAGATAGTCCACTGCTGCCAAGATGGCGTCGCGATTTTGCCCGCCGTCCCCCTCATAACCACCAAATATACGGATGTCAGAGATCGAGTTTTTTGCCGGCTTAAAATGTACCGGCGGCGTTGCAATGTTCTGTACAACCCCGGCAACTCCGTCAGCCATAACCTCAAGAGCAAGACCATCTGCCCGAGTTACAACAATATCTCCGGCAACAACAGACCCCGCCTGATCCGCACTGTATGTCAGGCTTGTATCCGCCTTTAATTCGGCAACACTGTTGATCTCCGGCAATCGCGGCACGTTTGAAAATACAGGGTCGGATCTGATCTGCGCGGCAACATTTGCCGCCAAAATTTGGACAGTTGACCCTTGGTGGTTTCCCAGTAACGCGTCTGTGCTTGGTACTGTGACCAGATCAGTAGTTTTAACCCCATTGACAGCCATGACAATCTCCTACTTTATCTGTGTCGTTACAGGTGCCGATAATGGACCGGGAATGACCTGCAAAAAGCCCCCAAGGGTTTGCGGCTCGAGGTAGTAGTCATACAAACCTGCTGGAATTGATTCCGGGGTTTCCATGAATATCACCACATCATCAACCGTCCCGTCAAAGTCTGCCGAGGCCACCAGTTCGAACGTGTTGTTGCCACTTGCAGCAGTCAAACGATCCAACGCCAAACCGTCCGAAACAACGGCATTTCCGGCCACCACCAGACCGCCTGAAAGTTGCGGCGTTATCGATCCCGCAGTGCGTCCGCTAACGGTCAGTGCGATCCTGTAATCCTGACCGGCTACCAGATTGACCGGCTGGGACAGATTGTCGGCGGAACCGGCGCTGTGGGTAGCACTGCCTCCGGACAGGGTCCAGTTCGGACCGGCAGTCCAGGCGGTCGTTGTTGTGAAATCCCCATTATCCAGTAAATTCACCCGCGTGCCATCTCCATCAATATAGACCGCCGTCGTCGAGGCCGTGACTGCGAACGGTTCACCCACCGCATGCTGGGCCTTGTCCAGTGCCGCGCCGGACGGGGTGCGGTACAGCTGGATTTGGGATGGTGGGTTCACGGAACTGATTGCAACAGTGACGGCGGCATAACCCAATGCCCCCCGAATTACGATCGAACTGGTAGGCATAAATCCGGGTATGATCGGGTCACTGGAACCTATCAAAACCTGAACAACAGGCGTATACGGACCCTGCTGTCCATCCTCGGAAATTGCCAATGCACGCAGATCGACAGCATCTCCGTTCGAGTAATTATCAATCAACGCGCCACCATCTGCCACCGGAACCTCGATCGCTGTCCATGTCGACCCGCCACCTAATCTGTGTTCAATTCGCAGCTTGCTGACAACCGCTGTCGAGCCGGACACCGGCGCAACAAGAACGCGGATATGATCAGCGTTACCTGTCCCGTTGATCCCCGTGGCAATCATCGTGAATTCAGGAGCAGAGGGTGGTGGCGGTGGAGCCGCCGGTATCAGAATTCCACCGACGCGACCACTCCAGTCAGGCGTGGTTTCGGCATCTACCAGCGCCTCGATCTCCGGCGCTGCAGCGACCATATTCAGGATGCTGGAGAAATTCTCGCCGGCCTCGACCCCCTTGACCTTCAGGGCGATGCTCTCGGTCGCCTTGACCCCGAAATGAACCAGATCACCGACCTGCGGCCCGCTTTCGCCCGCCGGCAGTCGCAGCACCGAGGTTTCACCGGGTGAAGCGACAACATTACGCACAACAGACTGGCCAATCGTATCGCCCGGGGCAAAAGTGCGGAACCGTATCGCATAGGGCTTGTCATCCTCGATCAAGACCTCTTCATCCAGCACGATGCTGTCACCCGTCACATCCACCACCCGCGCGGCAACCTGACTGCGCTCCAGAACATCAAAGCTGCCCATGATTGTATCGCCGCGCGTGGCGACCCGAATAGCCCCGTCCTGTGTCGCCGTAAATACGTCCGGTCGGTGCATCAGCTCGTACATCCGTCGGCGCGCCTCGATCCAGATTTCGTCAGGATCGGTTTTCCCGGGCAAGTTTAGGGCTTCGGTAAGGGTGATGTCACCGGTGTAGCCGGGCCACGGTATTATCCTCTCCGCCTCCTGATAACCGTTGGTCTCATCAAAGAATTTCACGCGAAAAGCATGGGGCGGGTTGAAATACTGGCGGCTCCATGTGAACTCGGCCGAGTTGCGCGGATTGATGTGGTCCACAATCAAATCGTCCGGTCGATCCACAACAACACCCCACTTCAATCCATCATGGCGTGGTGTGGCGCGACCTGCAGCACAAATCTTCAACAGCATGTCCGCAAGTGTTTCGGACGACCCGTGCACGTTGTCATATTTCAGGCCCTTGGCCGCGCAAAACTCATACCAGCGACCAATCATATCCCAGTCTATTTCGCCGGCGGGGACAGGATAGGGGTTTGATGGTCCTGTCAGGGCCTGAATATATGAACTGGCCGGGTTTCGGGACAGGCCGTCCGACCAGCCGGTCCCGGTCCAGACGGGAGCATAACGTTCAACGACAGCATTGAAATTATCCAGTGCGCCATTCAGCTGATAGGTCGCCCGGATGCGCATCGCGACAAGCGCCAGAGGCTTGTCGAAGTTGACCGGATACTCGGGCCTGATCGATTGCATTGCTGACAGGTAGGAACGGTCGGAGCGGCTGGTCGAGGTCGATTCTCCGGTCAATCTTGTGACCTCGATTTGCCAGCGCCCGCGCGAGGGTAGTTTCCATGTGTGCTGTCGGAAGAACCCGGACCTCTCCTTGGCTGATATTTTCAGGGTCTCGACATCGATCCAGTTCACCGCACCGGCCAGCCGTTGGCGGATTCTGATCTCAACTGTGGCGTAATAGAGATTGCCCTTGCCATTGACCGCGAACAGGCCTGACGGAAACCCCAGAATGACCGAGGCCGTATCGGTATCAACTGCGGTGTATCGGCTAACCGGGGTTTCTGTCGGGGTGCTGCCGTAAATAATTTCCCCAGCATCATCACGGGGATACGGGCGGGTCAGCTCGATGCTGGTCGGGTCTTCCAGAACCTGATTTGGGTACAGGGTTATGGGGTCGTCTCCGCCAACCCCTTCCCGCACCTCTATATCCACATCCCTGTAATCATCGATCGAGGTTTCTCCCAGCTTGAAATCGCTCAACTTCAAACGCCCGTAACCAAAGCAAAAGAGCGCTCTTACATACTGCTGATCGCCGACAATCTCGGTGTAGGACATCGCCCCGAACGGCGGCGCAAAACGGTGTTTTCCCAGCACCAGCGGCACAGGCTCATCCCGGCGCAACTGGTTCTGCAGGCCCGAGATCGAATAGGTGTTCTTTTTGCTGATCTCGTCGGGCGTCGGCACCGGTATCAGTGCATTCAGCAACATCAGCCCGACCACATTCAGCCCCGCCGCAATCAGGCTGACCCCAAGCTCGCTGGTGACCCCGAAATACGCGGCAACCGTTGGGGCAAATGCAAGTGCGACCACCGAAATTACAACGGTCAGGATTTGCCGCAGGGAGTCTTTTCCGGGAATCAGCCTGATGATAACACGCACCCCATCGCGCGGGCGTGTGCAGTGCCAGAACCGCTGCTCGATGACCTGTGCCCCCTTGGAGGTGACCAGACAGATACGCAGGTTCTTTTGGTCCGGACCGGACATTGCAGGGAAGGACCGCTGCACCATTTCCAGCAAGGTCAACCCTTCCGGCATGGCCGCATTGATGCGGCCCTGGGCTGGATCCAGCAGAGGCATCGCGGTTAGTTCAATGCTCATTCAATCCTCCTTTAACCGGGTGTGAATATGGCGGTAAAACCCGACCAGACGTGCCTGCCAGCGAGGATCATCTACGCTCTCGACCTTTGCCGCATCATCCGACTGTATATGTAACATCCGGCAGTCGTCGATCACGATGGCCACATGGGTTGACAGCCGTCCGTGGCGGTAGAGGATCAGATCGAACGTGCGGGGCGTTGAAACTTGTTGCCAAGTCTGCATCCGGTTGCGTGTATCCAGCAGAGCGGCCACCTCTGCTGCCTCCTCGGCGCTGGAATAGGCCCCGGTATAGGATGGTAACGCAATGCCCAGTTCCCGGGCATAAACCAGCCTCGCAAGACCCCAGCAGTCGCATCCGTCAAATCCGCGTCCGCGATCCACATAAGGGATGCCGATGTATTTATCCGACCACGCCATCAGCGGAACAGCCCCGGAAACCGGTCTTTGGTAAAACGATCCATCGGCACGGATTCCTCTTCGATCGGGGCACGGGAAATGGACAAGGAAACCTCGCCAGCATTGCCATCCACGCCGATCACATTCAGGTTGCGATACTCCGCCTCGACCAGATCAGGTGACGAGGCCAGCACCACGGCCATATGCACAACTGGGCGGTCGGTAAAACTGCGCAGCAAGGCCGCGATTTCATTGTCCACGTTTTCCAGCACGATTGTCGCGGCTGCCGGCGCATCCTCGAGGTCGGACGGGAACTCGGCAGAGGCCAGAATGAACAGATAGGGATCGGTGACAGGGTCTGCCCCGGACCATCTCGAGCGGGTGCCGTAAAGCAACGGGTCTATCGACAGCCGTTCGGTCGGGTCGGTAGACAGGCGCACCGGCTTTGGCAATTCCGGGTGCTCGAACGTCAGCAATACGATCTCGACCTCGTCGCTGTTGGCGGCATCCATAGCCGCGCGGGCATTCAGGGAGACACGCCTCATGGGAGCACCGTCACAGTGAATGCGATCCGGAAGCGGATGCCCTTGACCGTTTCGCGCGGCGTTGTGGCCCCGAACAGGCACAGCCATCTGGCCGACAGCAGCAACGGATCACCATTTCCTGTCAACACCGCATCCCCGCCCGCCGTCAGTACCGGCCAGCCGTCGGTTGTGGGGTCCGGCATCCAGAACGGTTTCGAGCCGAATTTCGTCTCGAAGCGATAGAAATTGTCGAACACCGCCTTTTCGGAGCGCGGCACATCAATCGTCATTGCATAATCCTGCGCCACGCTTGAAAACCGGCGACGGTATCCGGGAGGACCGGTTTCGGCAGACTTGCTTTTGCGCGGGTCCAGTATCTGTGACTGGAAGCCGCTACGCATGGGCCGTGGCAGGCTCTGGGGCCATATGGCAACGCTCATCGCAACGCCCCCCCGGGCCGCAGCCCGTATTTGCGTTTCAGTACCCGATCAGCACCACCACCCGCCGTGGTCATCGCATCCCCGACAGCATCGGCCAGCACCAGCTTGGACGAGCGCCGACCGCTACTGTCCACCGTCTCTTCGGTTTCACCGGTAACAGCGGCAGACGATCTGTTCTCGATCACGATCAGCGGAGCCGGGGCCGGAATTCCGCCTCCACTCCGGCCCCGCATATGCGCGGGCGCAACCAGACCGCCAGCCGCATAGCCGGGAATATCATTGCCCGAGTTGATCAGCTCAAGCAGGCCCCGATGTTTTTTGGTCGCTGCAGCATTGACCATGAATTCGCCACTTGACCCCCACATCAACACATCATCGGATGTACCGGAGCCGGGACCATAGATCATGCCGCCGGTGGCATTCGCCGGTATGGAAGCAGGTTTCAAGCCCGGAAATACCGCCCCCAGTGCCATGCCGATCAATCCGCCTGATCCACCGGTCCCCAGCAGGTCCGCAAGCGGCCCTTCCCCCAGCAGGATTGCCTTTAGCGCCGCCGTCTCGATGCTTTGGGCCAGATTGTCCATAACATCCGACAAGGTATTGCCCTGGATAATCAGATCGTCCAGCGTGCCATAAGTTGTGTCTTTCAGGAAATCCCATGTTTCCTTCTGCCGCTCCAGCGATTGTGTCTCATTGTTTCGCTGGGCAATCAGATCGGAGATGGTCTTTTTTTCTGCCGTCGTTGCCTGTGCAAGAGCCTCGCGGTTGCGCAGCATTTCCTTTTGAACCGGATCGGTTTCACGCAGGATGGCCAGTTCCTGCTTCAGATCCTTGATCAGGTCTTTGGCGGCATTCCGGTCCTTACCGCCACCACCGCCACCACCGCCGCCGCCGCGCGTTTTGCGTGGCGGTTTGTAGTTTTCCAGAAATACGATGGCCTCTTTGTTCTGCCAGTCCGAAACACTGCCGCCCTGCTTGCGCGGATCACCACCGCGTCCGGCACCGGCCCCTTTTTGCCCGCCCATCGCGGCAATCTGCGCAGCGGTTTCAAGCGAAATCCCGAGGGCCGCAGCAAGCCGCTCGGCCTCGGCGGCAGCGCTCGCGACCCCGCTTGCCATGTTCAGGCCTGCCAGCGCCTGCCCCTTCTCGAAGGCCGCGCGCAATTCATCCTTCAGCTCCGCCGAGATATTCATCGTGTCCAGCGTGGCTTCGAATACCCTCTGTTCGGCGGATGCGCGCAGTTCGGCCACCTGTGCGCTGCCCTCGCCATAGCGCAGGATCGCCGCACGGATGGCGTTTTCTTGGGTCAGGGTTTGCAACATCTTCTGCGCGGAGGC
>Ga0256840_1003760_pt1 | contig 11961 bp, 9 predicted proteins | sample 355202metaG_FD_185969 | JGI IMG/M metagenome (GOLD analysis project Ga0256840, IMG submission 185969) | Hydrothermal vent microbial communities from Mid Atlantic Ridge, Atlantic Ocean - 355-202 | ecosystem: Environmental > Aquatic > Marine > Hydrothermal vents | place: Atlantic Ocean: Mid...
GGAAGTTTTTTCATTGCAAGCATTTGTGCTGAAAATTAATGAAAATATGCATGAGTTAATTGGCAACCATGAGCTGAAGTTTACTGTTAATAATAAGGTGAAAGCTGATGTAATGCTAGGAAATGAAGATGCTTTGCTGGGAGCTGTGATGAATTTATTAAATAATGCAGTTGAAGCTCAAGCTCAAGCAGGTAACGGTGAGATCAGTATGGTGCTGAACCAGTATGATCAAAGTAGTTTGCAGATTAAAGTACAGGATAATGGGGTCGGTATCGATGAGGAAACTAAGCAACGACTATTTGAACCTTTTTACACCACAAAAATAAAAGGAACCGGGCTGGGTTTGGCCGTGGTTGATAGTGTTATTAGGGCGCATAGTGGGTCAATTAAGTGTGAATCTACAAAAGGGGAGGGCACCTTATTTACCCTGCTTTTACCCTGTATTAATCAATATATTACAACTTTGTCAGAAGGTGATTATCACCCTATGGAGAATAGCTATGAAGCAGTATGATGTGTTAGTAGTCGAGGATGACCTTGATTTGTGTGAAGCGTTATGTGACACCTTAGAACTTGAAGGCTATAAAGTACTTTATGCTAATAATGGGACAGAAGCATTAAGTCAATTAGCTAAAAATAATTTTAGGCTCGTGGTGAGTGATATTCAAATGCCGGTGATGGATGGCTTTCAGTTGTTGAATAATATGCAACAGATGCATCCAGATACCCCCGTCGTATTAATGACAGCTTATGGAACTATTCCTAAGGCAGTGGAAGCGATGCAATCAGGAGCAGCAGACTATTTAATTAAGCCTTTTGAGGCTTCGGCTTTGGTTGGGAAGGTGTCTGAATTTGTGGTAGTTGAATCAACTCAGCCGAGTGAAAGAATTGTATTTGACCCAAAGATGAAGCAACTTTATGCATTGACTGCAAAAGTAGCAAAAACGGATGTGTCCGTTTTATTGCAGGGGGAAAGTGGTACAGGGAAGGAGGTTATGGCCAGATATATTCACCAAAATTCTGGGTATCGTAGCGGCCCCTTTGTGGCGATTAATTGTGCGGCTATTCCAGAAAATATGTTGGAGGCTATCCTTTTTGGTTATGAGAAAGGAGCCTATACAGGAGCGGTGCAGTCAACAGCTGGGAAGTTTGAACAAGCTCAAGAGGGAACGATATTGCTTGATGAAATATCAGAAATGGATATAAGCTTGCAAGCAAAACTATTAAGAGTTCTACAGGAAAAAGAAGTAGAGAGACTTGGAGGGCAAGACAAAATCGCATTAAACGTTAGAATTTTGGCTACCACTAATCGAAATTTAAAAGAACAGGTAGAACAAGGCCTATTTAGAGAAGATTTGTATTATCGATTAAGTGTTTTTCCGATTAAGATTCCAGCATTAAAAGAACGGGTTGGAGATATATTGCCGCTGGCAATGGCATTAATGAAAAAACATTGGAAAGAGGGAAAAGCTTTACCTGTTTTTAGTGAAGAAGCGGCTGTCGTGATGCAAAATTATAGCTGGCCAGGGAATGTAAGAGAGCTGGAAAATGTTGTGCAACGGGCATTAATTTTGAGTCAGAAAGGCTATATTTTACCTGAATGCTTGATGTTTGAAGGTAATATGGATGAACAAATATTGCTAATGAAACCCACTGTCACCAATATGGAAAATATAAAAACAATAGCAAATAGCACTTTTGAAACAGCTGTTGCCGTTAGCGATGGTGCTTGTTTGGGGGATAGTGTGAGGTCAGCTGAAGAAAATATAATTTTACAAACTTTACGAGATGTAGATGGAAGCAGGAAAATGACGGCGGAGAAATTAGGAATTAGCCCAAGAACATTGCGTTATAAAATAGCACGAATGAAAGAGGCGGGTGTTGCTGTTCCTTGTTAAGGAACGAGGATTCAATAATACCCAAGTCTGACTTGTCTTTTGGCTCCATAGGCATGCTAGAAAAACAGTTACGTAGCTGGCTATGGTCGCAACCAGCATCCTGCTTCAAGCGACACTTGCACATCCATGTACTTCGCGCCTCTTGAGATAGTTTGATCAGAAACAAAAAAATCTGCGCAATCTGGGTGGGTTATTTATTGCCAGTTGCCTAAGCCTCTAAAAAGAGAGTAATGTGTCAATTTTTTGGTGTTGGTATAAAAAATGCTTATGTTTATATAAAGACGAGAATAGTGCATAGCAGTATGATGCAGTAACGGTGAGAGAATAGTATGAGCGATATAAATATAAACCAAGTTTTAGCCCAGATGCGAACCATGTCTATTGACGCATCTAGTCAGTCTATAAAGCCAGCAGCAACGGAAAGTGATTCAGGTTCTGATTTTGCGGCCATGTTAAAAGATTCTATTGACTCTGTTAATGATACTCAAAAGGCATCAGGCGCATTGTCAAAGTCTTTTGAACTGGGAGAGCCTGATGTTAGTTTAGCTGAAGTTATGATTGCCTCTCAAAAAGCCAGTGTTTCATTTCAAGCGATGTTACAAGTGAGAAATAAATTAGTTGATGCCTATAAAGATGTAATGAATATGCCGATGTAAAGTAGAGTTAGGCTCTATATAGGGGGGGTATACGGCCATGCTCTGAATGATTCTAAATCAAACAATAACCTCTACCCCTCTCAATTTAAGCAAAAGCACCCTGAACTACTACAATATAATTAATGACGTATGTTCCAAGTAACCGAAGACTAAAAAATGAGTGAGCAAGACGGTGGCGATTTAGCCGAACTGGATGCACAATCCAGTGCGCTAGACGAATTAACCAAAGAAGTGGAAACCCCTCCTATTTTAAAAGGCTTAGGTAATTTATCTATAGCCCGACAAATAGGTTTAATGCTGGGTATTGCATTGAGTGTTGCTGTAGGAATAGCGGTTGTTTTGTGGTCTCAAGCTGATTCATATGATTTACTTTATTCTGGTATGGCTGAAGAAGATGCCAGCGAAATCCTTGAAACCCTTGATCAAATGGGAGTTGATTACTCAGTAGAAACTGAGTCTGGTGCCATTATGGTACCAACAGACCAAGTCCGTAAATTAAAGTTAAAATTAGCCGCACAAGGCTTACCCAGAACAAAAATTTCAGGATATGAAATACTGGATAAAGAATCAGGTTTTGGCACTAGTAAAAATATCGAGTTAATGCGTTTTCAACGCGCTTTAGAGGGTGAAATAGCTAGAACGGTTGCCTCTATTCAAAATATCAAGTCTGCCCGTGTTCTGCTGGCCTTACCTAAACAATCAGTGTTTGTACGTAAACGTAAAAAACCGAGTGCCTCCGTGATTGTTAATTTATATCGGGGAAGATCACTTGAAAAAGGCCAAATAGAAGCCATCGTTCACTTGGTGGCTTCCAGTGTCCCTATGATGGAGTCAACACAGGTGACCGTGGTTGATCAGAAAGGGCGTATGCTGAGTGCAAATGGATCTTCAGAAGAGATGAACTTAAATTCAAAGCAGTTTGAATATAAACAGAACCTGGAAGAGCATTTAATGCAGCGCATTGAAAATATTCTTATTCCTCTGGTTGGGCGAGAAGGATTACAAGCACAAATTTCTGCAGATGTGGATTTTACTGTCACAGAAAAAACTCAGGAAATGTTTAACCCTGATTTACCCGCTTTAAGAAGTGAACAAACTCAAGATGAGCAAAGTTCAAATTCAGCTATTCAAGGTGTTCCTGGAGCGCTATCAAACCAACCCCCACCTGCTGGTGTAGCGCCTGAGTTAGCCGTAGGCGAAAATGCAGCAGAGACAGCATCACCGAGCTCTATTAGAAAGAGCGCAACGCGTAACTTTGAATTGGATAAAACGATTACTCATACTCGGTTAGCAACAGGCGTTTTGCGTCGTTTGTCGATTGCTGTTGTGGTTGATGATAAAAAAGTACAGTTAGGTGATGGGAGCTATACTAATCAAACTTATCCGCAGGAAGATATTAATCAATTAAGAGAGTTGGTTATGCAAGCTGTCGGGTTTGATAGTAGTCGAGGTGACCAAGTAACGGTGACGAATATTTCTTTTAGAATCCCTGATGCGTTTGAAGCTTTACCAGACCTTCCCTTGTGGGAGCAAGGTTGGTTTCTTGATGCTGCAAAACAGTTGACTGCGGTTTTGGTTGTTTTGTTTATCGTTCTTGGTGTTTTACGTCCAGCTATGCGGGGCTTAGTTGCAAGAGATGAAGAAGTTAAAGCTTTACTTGATGCTCATGCAGAAGCTGATGCAATAGGGGGAACGGTTCGATTTGATGAAAATGGTAAACCTATTGCTGTACCTGTTACTGAAAATGAGGCACAAGAGGGGGAAAAAGGTTTGTCTGCGGGGGTTGAAGATCTATTGTTATTAGATGCTCCGCAAAGTTATGAGAAACGGTTGGAATATGTACAACAATTAATTGATGAAGACCCTCAATTAGTGGCTGAGGTTCTTAAAGGATGGTTAAAAAGCGATGTCTGATGTTGAATTTAACTTAAGTGCTACTGAAAGAGCAGCATTAATGCTCTTGGCTGTAGGTCAGGATAGAGCGGCGGCTGTGTTAAAAAATATGGGGCCTAAAGAAGTACAAATTGTAGGGTCTGCTATGGCCACGATGGGGCAGATTACTTCAGAAATGGTCGATATTGTATTAGAAGATTTCATCATGGAAGTTAAGGATGAGACAGGGTTAGGGCTTGATTCTGATAGTTATATTAGAAATATGCTAACCAATGCACTAGGGGCTGATAAAGCGGGAAATATTATTGACCGTATCCTGATGGGGGCAAATAGTAAAGGGATTGAGCAGCTTAAATGGATGGATGTTCGCTCTATTGCTGATTTAATCAGAATGGAACATCCGCAAATTATTGCCATGATCTTGTCGTTATTAGAAGCTGATTTGTCAGCAGAAGTCTTGGCTTTATTACCTGAAAATCAGCGTTCGGATATTATTATGAGAATAGCGACTATGGAAAGTGTACAGCCCGCTGCAATCAAGGAACTAGATGACATGATGGAAAAACAATTAACAGGGAGTGACAGTGTTAAAGCTTCTAATGTTGGTGGCGTCGATTCGGCTGCTAATATTCTAAACTTCATGGAAGGTAGTTTGAGTGAAGAAATGATGGAGAGTATTAGTGAATTTGATGCTGATTTAGGGGGACAAATTCAAGATAAAATGTTTGTTTTTGCTGATTTAATTCAAGTAGATGATCGGGGCATTCAAACCTTGTTAAGAGAAGTTTCTACTGATCAATTATTGGTTGCATTAAGAGGTGTGAGCGAAGGATTGAAAGAGAAAATATTTGGTAATATGTCAAAACGGGCGGCAGAGATGTTGAGGGATGACTTAGAGGCGGCGCCCCCTACTAAATTGAGTGAAGTGGAGCTAGCACAAAAAGATATACTCAGTATTGCTAAGAAACTGTCTGAATCAGGTGAAATGATGCTTGGAAGTGGTGGTGGTGATGAACTCGTCTAAAAACCAGTCATTCTCAAATTCGGAGCTTGAAGCATTAGGGTTATGGGATGTGTCCAAACAGCTAGGTAAAAAAAAACAACCTGCAATACTACAACCTAAAAAAGAGAAAGCAACCTTAACGGTTGATGAGATCGAAAAAATGCAGCAGCAAGCTTATGATGAAGCTTTTGCGCAGGGCAAAAAAGAAGGATTTGATGAAGGATTTAAGGAAGGGTCATCTAAGGGCTTTGAACAAGGTTTTGTTGAAGGGAAAGTAGAGGGTGAAAAAAAAGGATATGACGATAATTTACATTTAATACAAAAAGAAGCGACAGCATTTGTCAGTTTATTAGAGGCATTAAGTGAACCCTTTAAAAACCTAGATGAAACGGTAGAAACAGAATTAGTTAATTTAGCTATTGGGATTGCCACTCAGATTGTACGAAGAGAGATAAAAATTGATCCCGGACAAATTGTTGCTGTTATTAGAGAAGCGGTCAATGCTCTTCCTATAGCCTCTCAAAAGCTAACTATACAAATGCATCCTGATGATGCTGAACTGGTTAAACGTTCTTTAACACTGGATAATGCAGAATCACTCTGGAATATTATTGAGGATCCTTTGATGACACGAGGGGGGTGTAAGGTAAAAACAGAAACCTCTCTGATAGATGCCTCTATTGAAAATAGGCTGGCTGTTATTGTGGCGACAGTCTTAGGGGGCGAAAGAGATGAGGATCGGAAAGAATGATTCCCGAGCCGAATCGAAGTGAAAAATGGATTAAGAGAATACACCCATACATGGAAAGGTTGTCAGATATTCCTGAATTGGTGGTTGAGGGAAAATTAAGTCGCATGGTCGGATTAACCTTAGAAGCCGAAGGGTGTCGTGCAGCAATAGGCTCATTATGTCAGATCGAAACAAAGTCAGGAGACAGGATTGGAGCTGAAGTTGTTGGCTTTTCGGGGGGCTGTATTTTTCTGATGCCTACAGGAAGTACGCAAGGGTTGGAGCCAGGCTGCCGAGTTATTCCTCTTGGCAAGAAAAGCCTAGCAAAAGTAGGGGTCAGTCTTTTAGGTCGAGTTTTAGATGGGGCAGGAAATGCGCTGGATGATAAAGGGCCTTTAAAAACAGATGCCACTATTTCTTTGGGCGGCAAACCTATCAACCCACTTTCAAGAAAACCAATACGAGATACTTTAGATGTAGGAGTACGCTCAATTAACTCAATTTTTGCGGTTGGTCGAGGTCAAAGGATGGGCTTGTTTGCCGGTACTGGGGTTGGGAAAAGTGTGTTGTTAGGGATGATGACTAAATTTACCCGTGCTGACGTGGTTGTGGTTGGGCTTATTGGAGAAAGGGGACGAGAAGTCAATGAATTCGTTTTAAAGATTTTAGGTGAAGAAGGTATGAAGCGATCAGTTGTTGTTGCTTCACCAGCAGATGATCCTCCCTTAATGCGTGTTCATGGCGCTATGTTAGCAACCAGTATTGCTGAATATTTTAGAGACCAAGGTTTAGACGTATTGTTATTAATGGATTCGTTAACACGCTATGCACAAGCGCATAGGGAAATTGCTTTGGCGATTGATGAACCCCCTGCAACTAAAGGTTACCCTCCTTCCGTATTTGCAAAGTTACCTCACTTAGTAGAAAGAGCCGGTAATGGAGATGAAGGCGGTGGTTCTATTACGGCCTTTTATACGGTATTGGCAGAGGGCGATGATAATAATGATCCCATTGCTGATGCAGCTCGAGGCGTATTGGATGGACATATCGTATTATCCAGATCTCTTGCTGAGTCAGGACATTTCCCAGCTATTGATATTGAAGCCTCTATTAGTCGTGTGATGTCGGATATAGCTGAGCCTAAACAGATCAAATTAGCGGGAGAGTTAAGACGGTTATATTCGCTTTATCAGCAAAATAAAGATTTGATTAGTGTTGGGGCTTACCAAGCAGGGGCTGACCCTAGAATTGATGAGGCTATTGCAAAAAATGCAGTAATTGCTGCATTTTTACAGCAAGATATGAATGAAGCGGTTGATATTAGTCGCAGTTTAGCAGAGCTTGAAGCTTTGTTAGAAATGCCGGAAGTGTAATATCTAAGTTATAATTTTTTTGGGTAACTAATGAAAAGATCTCAAAGACTCAATGTTATTGTCGAATTAAATGCTAGAAATGAACAAGCTACATTAGAGGCATTAGGCAGTATTCAGCAACAGCGACAGGCTGCAGAAGTACAGTTAGAAAATCTAAAAGTGTATCGGCAAGATTATGAAGTCAAGTATCAATCTATCGCAAAGGTAGGGGTTAATATAAAGCAATTGCTTGAATTTAAAGCCTTTATGGGTAAGTTGGATTTGGCTATAGATGAGCAAAAACAGATTGTTTTAGGGGTTGAAAAACAGCTTGTTTCTACAAGAGAACAATGGACGCAACAGCATCAAAAAACTGAAAGTATGCAGAAAGTGTGTACAGCAGCAGTAAAGAAAGAACTAAAAGAGGAGGATAAAAGGGAGCAAAATGAGCAAGATGATAGAGCTTCACGGATGGGGAGGGATAGTGGCATAAGAAGTGCTTAGTTCTTAGGTAAGGAATTCGGAGAACTTATATGAACATCGGTAGCTCAAATGTATTATCAATGCTTCCAGCAGGGGAAAGTGTAGATACTATTCAGCCATTATTACCAGAAAATAGTGCTGGATCACTTGAATTCTCTGAGCAGTTGGTGGCAAAAATACAGCAACTACAGGGAGAAGGTAAGGCTGCAGAGGGTAATCCCGCCTTGCTAGGGGAGCGCTTTAATGCTGATAGTCAACTGCATAAAATTGCCGGTTTAATATCAAGTGATCAAACCCTTAATCAATCCCTCCGTTTTTTAGGCAAAGATTTGCCTCCAGAAACTTCGTTAGAAAAAGAAATTGATTTGGAAAATACATTGGAAACATTAGCCAATGTATTAAATACTTTAGATGATAGTCTACAAGAGACAGGCGATGTATTTTCTCAAATTGAAGAATCAATAGACACTGTAAAATCTATCAAACAACAGCAGTCAGAAAAAGGTGAAGTAATCATTCAGTTAGACTCCATCATGAATGAACTAGAAGCCCTAAAGTCATCTGCATCTATTAGTGAGTTGAGTGATGAAATTCAACAATCTAATGGGGGGAATACGCTAGAGTTAGAACACCAAAACATAAAGCAGTTAGATGTTATGGAAAGTGTGGAGCAAGTGCAAAGCTTGTTATCGACACTTAAACAAAGTATTTCTTCAGCGCCTGTATCAGAAGCAATATATACGGGAGAAGAGCAGGCTTATCGGGTCTCTTCTGAGCTTTCTAAAAATATTGAGCAGTTGAGTGCTGGTATTAAATCAATTGAGAAAACATTTTCGCAAAAATACAGGGCTTCAATAGATGAGCCGCTAGCTACTCAGACCTTAAATGACCAGCCTATAACACCTTCTATCGAACAATTGAGGTCTTTCGGTTCTGATTTGGTAGGTGATCACCTTAAAGATAAAGCCGAATTTGTTAATAATATTTCGGTTAAAAAAACAGATAAGTCTAATGTGAAGCAAAGTCAGACAATGCCTTTTTTAGAAGGAAGTACTGATGAGGTCGATATAGAAAATACAATGGCCTCAATACTTTCTACATTAACAATTCCCAATAAAATTGATACAGAAGCAGGGGCTTTGGTTTATCAAGATACAAAGCCTTTACCAAATCAACAAACGCTATCAATTAAACAATTAATAGAACAGCAGAATTTGGGGGCGGTTGTTAAAGCTAACGTTGACGGAGGGGATGATTCATTGCAGATAGTTCCTACGGATAATAAAGCAGGACAACACAATATAGATTCTCTGTTTATGAATAAGCAGACTCAGAGTAATCAGCCTAATACTTTAGACGGTAAAGAACCCGAGTTAACAGCAGAAAGAATATTACCTAAATTTGCGACTGATATTGCCAACCTTAGCCGAGCGGTTATCCCTGAAAATAAAGTCGATATTCCTACGATGACTAAACATTTTGCTCACCCTGAATGGAATAAAGAAATGGGGGAGAAAGTCATATGGATGCATAAACAAGCAGTTCCATCTGCTGAGCTTAGATTAAACCCAGGACATTTAGGCCCTATTACCATTAAAATTGATACGACTCAGGATCAAGTAACCGTTGCTTTTACTGCACAACATGCAGTGGTGAAAGAAGCTATTGATGCAGCACTGCCTAAATTAAGAGAAATGTTTTCTGCACAACAGCTTAATTTGGCTGAAGTGAGTGTTTCCCAAGAAGATGCGGGACAAAAACAGCATAAAGGCTTTAGTCAAATGGGCAGTGGTGCTGGTAAAGATGAAAAACAACAGAATGAAATAATAGAAAATGAGCTTACCGAAAAAACAATGGATATAGCAGAAGAGATTGAGGCAGGTAGAGCGATTGCTAGCAGTGGAGTATTAAGTATTTTTGCATAGGCTAATATGACTATAAGCTCACCATAGATTATTCTGAAAATAAAATATAGCCATGATTTATACTTCGCGCGGTCACGACTGCGGTTTTCTAACCGCTGAGTTTTTGCCAATAGCTGCGTTGCTGAAACAGTTGCGTAGCTTGCTATGCGCCTGTTTCAGCGCCTTGCTATCGACAAAAATCAGCAGCTTATAAATTCCTCATCCGTGACCGCGCGAAGTATATACTCTTACTGCTTGGTGGTAAGGTATACCTCAAAATAACACAAACAAAGGAATATCAATTATGGCGCTAGTATCATTACGACAGCTTTTGGATTATGCAGCAGAGCATAGTTTTGCGGTTCCTGCTTTTAACGTGAGTAATATGGAGCAAGTTCAAGCCATTATGCAAGCCGCCGATGCCTGTAATAGCCCCGTTATAATGCAAGGATCAGCAGGCGCCAATAAATATGCTGGAGAAGTGTTTTTACGCCATTTAGTTCTTGCAGCTGTTGAGCAGTATCCTCATATTCCAGTGGTTATGCATAGAGATCATGCACCTACTATTGATATTTGCACACAAGCTATTCAATCAGGTTTTAGTTCGGTGATGATGGATGGGTCTTTGCTAGAGGACTGGAAAACCCCATCCTCTTTTGAATATAACGTAAAAGTCACTCGTACTGTCGCTAAAATGGCTCATGCTTGTGGTGTATCGGTTGAGGGTGAAATTGGTTGCTTGGGTTCATTAGAAACGGTATCAAAAGGAGAGCACGCTAAATTACTAACAGATCCAGATGAAGCGGTTGAATTTGTAAAGCAAACTCAAGTTGATGCTTTAGCTGTCGCCATTGGAACAAGTCATGGAGCCTATAAATTTAGCAAGCCACCTTCAGGTGAAGTGTTGGTTATTAGTCTATTAAAAACATTACAACAAAGACTCCCCAATACTCACTTTGTTATGCATGGATCGAGCTCAGTGCCGCAAGAGTGGCTAAAATGTATTAATGAGCATGGTGGGGATATTCCTCAAACGTACGGCGTACCCGTAAAAGAAATTGTTGAAGGCATTAAGTATGGTGTTCGTAAAGTTAATATAGATACTGACTTACGCCTAGCTTCAACAGGGGCTATTCGCCACTATGTAGCACAGCCAGAAAACGCCTCAGATTTTGATGCACGTAAAATTTTTAAGGCGGCTAGAGATGCCATGCAGGCACTTTGTGAGTCTCGTTATGAAGCTTTTGGAAGTGCAGGGCATGCAGATAAAATCAAAGTAATTCCTTTGAGTGGTATGGTGCAGCGGTATAAGGCAACCAGCAATAAATAAGCAACCATAATCGAGACAATATGAATATTCCATATGATCTAAATAACCCGATAGAAGCAGGTGAACTTTCGAAAAAATATATGGAAATATCGGGTATATGTCCAATTCAAGACCATAATTCCTTGGCCTTTGTACAAGACGAGGCAATTCGAGTCTACCAGTTTAATTTATCCACCAAAGAAATTACGGCGTACGTAAAACATGACCTAGGGGATTCGGAAGATCTCGTTATTTTAGGGAGCACTGCATATATATTGCATGCTGGAAAGCGACCAGCAATATACAGAATAACCGATTACAACAATGGATCCTCACAATGTGAACGTTACGACCTGAATCTGAATAAAGATTATGACCCAGAAGGTTTGTGTTATGACCCTCAGGAGAAGCATCTACTCATTGCCTGCAAGGGGTCTCCAACCAAAGGTGACACGGCACGGAAAATATTTTCTTTTGATATCCAATCAGGGACTAGATCTCATTCTCCGGTATTTACCATGGATAGTCGGGATTTTTTGGGTGAAACCGGAGATACATTCAATCCTTCAGGCATTGCAATTCACCCCAAATCCAACGATATTTATTTAGTGGGGACAAAAGAGATAAAAATGATCGTCTGTTATGGGGCAGACAGCATATTCAAAGGGAGTTGGGAATTAGATAAGAATCAGTTTAATCAACCAGAAGGAATAGCCTTTATGAAATCTGGAGA
>Ga0256840_1003761_pt1 | contig 11957 bp, 8 predicted proteins | sample 355202metaG_FD_185969 | JGI IMG/M metagenome (GOLD analysis project Ga0256840, IMG submission 185969) | Hydrothermal vent microbial communities from Mid Atlantic Ridge, Atlantic Ocean - 355-202 | ecosystem: Environmental > Aquatic > Marine > Hydrothermal vents | place: Atlantic Ocean: Mid...
GTGGATAAATTTGTGTCCGCCAGAAATCGTCTGCCATTTGTTGACGGACAGTAGCGACTTCATCACTTAATTCAACATCAAACATCTGCCCACTTTCTAAGGCATGTTCTTTTAATAAGCGTTGGCAAAAACCATGGATAGTAAATATACCCGCTTGATCGATACTTAATAGCGCATTATTTAAACGTTTGATTGCTGTTGCTACGCTAATATCGCCAGTAACTATAAGTTGTTCTGCCCATAATTCAATATTGGCATCGATATTTGTGCTTTGTCCTGAGAAGTATTGTTTAGCTTCGACTAAGCGTGCGCGAACACGTTCTTTTAATTCTTTAGTAGCGGCTCGGGTAAAGGTAACGATTAAAATTTGCTCTATATTTAATTCTTTTTCGACCACAAAACGCAAAGCTAACATGGCAATCGCGTAGGTTTTACCGGTGCCTGCGCTGGCTTCTAAAAGGTTAATGCCTTGTGTTAGTTCAGTCTTAATCGGATTGAAATTTTGCTCAGTTGTCATGTGTAGCCTCCCAAGCAGCTAACAATAAAGTGTTGGAATAATGCTCAAAATCGGCATTTAATAAGGTATCGACATCCGCTAGATTTTTATACAGTAACTTTAGTTCTGGCTCATAGCTTTGTTCTCGCGCTTTGTTTAAGGTTTCTTTTGCGGCTTCAATAGCAGGTTTTGAAGAGCGAGCTTTGGGTTTATTTAAATTAGCTTGTTGTTTGGCGTAACTAAAAGCGGCTTCCGTAAAAAATGCCTCAGGCTGATTTTTCCCTGCCTGATAATAAGCAATAAATTGTTCTAATTCGTTGCCTTGGATATGCTCGGGTAAAAAGCTGATAAAGTCATCTTGACTGACTAAATGGGTGATATGTTCATGCTTTCGATTGATAATTAAATGCTGTAACCAAGCGATAACAAAATCTTTACCTTTTATTGGTGCATAACGATAAAACAAGCTTGCATGACTGTAAGTGTTAGCAAGTGACCCTACTAAACGGACAGAGCCTATATTTAAATCAATGGCTAAAGGGTCGAGTGCAGTACCTGCTTCTTTGGCGTGAATTTTCTCCACAAACTGATCAATTTCCTGCTCTTTTTTTTCAAAAGCAACTTTACCTAACTCACCTGAAAGCCAGCGACCTTGAGCTTTTAACTTTTCCAGTGATAGATTACGCCCATGCAGTTTAGCTTCAATCCATTGATGGTTAATGCGGTAGCTATCTTCTAAATCAAATGGTTCACGCTCTGGTTCTTCGCCTTTAATTTGTGCAAAGCGAATATTTAGCCCGTGTTGTAAGAAGTATTTTTGTGGGTGACGGAAATAAGCAAAAAGGTCACTAATTTCTAGTACTTCTTGCTCTTCGTGGGCTAATTCTTTTTGCCACCAAGGTTCATTAGTGGGTTTGTATTGTTTTAAAGCTTTTGCCGTTGCTAAATCGGTTTGGTTGTAACTAATAAGGTCGGGGGTGTTGCTAAAATAGCGAGAGCTAAAACTTTGTAAAGGGTGCTTAATCACTAGATCAGTCAATTGATAATGGCTATGCATAATATCCAGTAATTCATGAATCACGACGGAAGCAGGAATGTCTTCATTTTCGCTGATCGATTGACCGATATAAGTAATGATTAATTGCTTGCGTACCGATAACAGAATTTCCAAAAATTGATAACGATCATCAGCACGACGGGAGCGATCACCTGGTTTAAAATCTTTGCCTAATAAATCAAATGTCAGGTGATGGTCAACATGTGGAAATTCGCCTTCATTCATGCCTAATAAGGCAATGACTTTAAAAGGAATCGAGCGCATCGGTAACATCGAACAAAAGGTTAATTGACCGCGCAAGAAGCCATTGGCGGATACGGTTTCTTCCACTCGTCCTTCCAGCCATGCTGAAATAACAGCTAAGGAAACAGGCTGCTGATGAAGCTCTGAGGCTGTGTCGCTTAGTTCCAGTAAAATTTCATTAATCTGTTGTTTGCCTGCTTGTTGCACGGCATCCATGTTTTCTGCAGGAAACAATAAATCAACATAATAAAGTAGGCGCTTTGACCAGGACTCTAAGGTGTAAGCTTTGGCTAATTCTTGACTGGCTCTAAACAGCAAGTTAAGAAAATCATATAAGCCACCTAAGGCTTGGGCAGAGGAACCTTCAATGTCACTATAAGGTAAAACGCCCGCAAAAAAATCCTCCTCAGTACCGACAGCATAACCCATGAGCAAACGCTCTAAACCAGCTTGCCAAGTATTTTCGGGGGATTCAGGTAAGTTCAGTTGTTTTTTATGTGCAGCTGATTGCCCCCAGCGTATGTGTGTTTCAGCGACCCAATGGCTAATCAGCTCCAGATCTGTTTCGTTTAAACCAAAGCATTGATAGACTTCTTTTTGCTTGAGTAAATCCATTACCGCCTGCCAACCAAAGCGACCTTGGGTTAAGCGTAGAAAACGTAAGTAAGCATCAAAGGTGGTATTACTACTGCGTAAACTGCGATCAGCAATACTGTGTTGTATGCTATCAAAAACGGCACTGATAAAAGGCGTGTATTGTTGAATATCCGGTGCCATAATAACAATATCGCGTAGTTCAATGGAAGGATCGTTCTCCAGTATTTGTAATAATTGATCTTTTAACACTTCCACTTCACGCATACGGGAATGGCAAGAATGTATGCTAATCGAATTGTCGCGCTCTACAGGGGCGGATTCGCTTAAGTTATTTAGGATGTCATTTTGTACTTGCTGCAATAGACTGAGTTCGGCTTCAACTTCCTCAAAACTATTCAGTTCGACGGCAAATTCATGGTCGAGTAACATTTGCTGAAACTCTCGTCCTTGTTGTCCCAAGCTAGCTAATAAAGGATGGCCATTTTCAAATTCATCTAAATCTGCTTGTTTTCTACTCACCATATCCGCCCAAAAGGCTTGCGCTGGATTGAGCAAATAAAAATGTACATCGGTATGTTTAGCCAAGCCTTGTAAGAATTCCATAAACAAAGGTGGCATGGTATTTAAACCAAAAATTGAAATTCGTTCGGGTAATTGTTCGTTTAATGCGCCTTCGGCGAGTTGGTCAAATTGAGCGATAGTTTGCAACCATAATGCACCACGATGCCGTGTGCCAGTTTGCGCGGTTAATTTAAGCCATAAAGCTTGCTGCCATTTTTCGGTATTAGTGGCATAGAGTAGCTTACCCTGCTGCCAAGTATCGAGCATTTGCGGGCGCATTATTTGATATTGGTCAAAAACTTGTGCTAAATGAGTGGCTAACTGAAAGCGTTTTAAATCAGTGTTTTCGCCATTGAGATATTGAGCTAGTGGAGAAAAAACAGGCTCGTCTAGTTCGCGTAAGATTAATTCAAAACGCCAAACCATTAATTCACGGGCAAATTCATCAGATTGTAATTGCTGCTGAATTTGCCTTGCCATTTGGCTAAAAAATTTACTGGGGAATAAGAATTCGAAATTAGCAAAGGTCTTAAATTTTGTTGCTAATTGTTGCGCTAACCAGCGCTCCATGCCTTGACTTTGGATTAAAAAAATTTCTTTAGAGAAGGGAGAGTCTAAAGGGACAGTATCAATAATTGTCGCTAAATGTTCTAGCAAGTTTTCTGTTTTATTGGAGCTGTGTAGGATAAACATGATTTTTATCGCAGGTAAGAGGGTATGCGTTGATATGGGGCTACACTATCATTTCTAGGGCGTTGTAGACTACCCATACATATTAACGAGTATGTAAGCCGGTCTCGTCAGAGAACTTCCAGACGCGAGTAATCACTAAAACATCGAGTTCTTGAAGCAAGTCTTTAGGTAAAGGTGGAAAAGGAGCGCTAACACGCACGATACGTTTTGCTGCTTCATCTAGGGCAGGGTAACCGGATGATTTTCTGATACGCATACTATAAAGACTGCCATCAGGTTTTATGCCTACATCTAAAATTAAACTGCTGGAAAACCCAGGTCGCTTAGCAAAAGCTGGATAATTAAGATTACCAGTACTTTCAACTTTACGTTGCCAGTCGGTGATGTATTGTGCTGCAAGGTATTTATGTGCACTGACGGAATTAACAAATTTAATGCGATTTTTCTTGCTACTGGGCTTTTGGTAACGTATTTTTGCACCTAATTCTGATACTTGTTGGCGTAAAGCGTCCATAGATAATTTTGGTTTAGATTGTTTGCTCGTTTCTTTGGCTTTTTCCGTTAGTTGAATTTTTTGTTCAGCCGTTTTTTGAGTTAGTATTTTTTGGCGTTTTATGCTGGGCTGTTTGAGTACTTTTTGTCTAGGTGGTTGTTTGCTATGTGTGCCTGAGCTAGCTATTTTTTGTGCAGCTGGTGTTGGTTTATCTCGTTTTTCACCCGCGCCAATTTGATTACTTTGTGCTAAAAATTCTGCCTTTTCAGGTGCTTTTTTTGCTTTATTAGTGACCAGTGTGATTTCTATAGATTTGCTAGTTTTATCAACCTTAGGTTTAGTGAAGTTAATACCTAAAATAAGTGCAGTATGAATAATGGCGGCAAAAAAGATACAAACTAGCAGAGTATCATTATTTGATAGAGGGGAAGAGACTTGAAAGCTTTGTTCAGACATTTTTATGCAGGTTTTGGCAGCATCGATTCAATATGATCCATCAATTGAGCACAGATATTAAGACCAAATTGATTGTCCAGTTCTTGTACGCAGGTAGGACTGGTGACATTGATTTCGGTTAAGTAATCGCCAATAACATCAATACCCACAAAGACTAGCCCTTTTGCTTTAAGCGTAGGCCCTACTTGTTGAGTAATCCAGTAATCTCTTTCTGTTAAAGCTTGTCCTTGTGCGCGTCCACCTGCGGCAAGATTACCTCGACTTTCGCCTTGTGCGGGAATGCGTGCTAATGCATAAGGAATAGGTTCGCCATTGACTAATAATATACGTTTATCACCTGCTTTTATTTCCGGTAGATATTGTTGAGCCATAGCGTAGTTTGTGCCATGTGCAGTAATAGTTTCTATAATAACGCTGATATTAGGATCATTAAGGCGTACATGAAAAATAGATGTACCACCCATGCCATCTAGTGGTTTGAGAATGATTTCCTGATGCTCTTGGAGAAAATTGCGTATCTGTTCGGCTTTACTGCTGACTAAAGTGGCAGCACAACATTGTGGAAACCAAGCGGTGAATAGTTTTTCATTGGCATCACGTAGGGATTGTGGTTTGTTAGCAATATAAACACCTTGTTTTTCTGCTTGTTCCAATATATGTGTGGCATAAATATATTCTTGATCAACGGGTGGATCTTTACGCATAATAATGCTATCCAGTGTTGCCAAAGGAATGCTTTGTTCGCTGATAACTTCGTACCACTGATTGGCATCACGCTTTACGCGAATATGCTTGGTATGTGCGTAAGCTTCTCCATTAAGTAAGTATAAATCACCTAACTCAATATAATATAATTCCCAGTTTCGTGCTTGAGCTTCTAGTAGCATGGCAAAGCTGGTGTCTTTTTTGATGTTGATGCGGTCAATTGAATCCATGACCATGCCAAGTTTAATCGTCACAATGCTTGTCTCTTTGATAGGTAATGAGTCAGTGGTTCCCTAGGTAAGGAATGCGTATGAAATAATTTCGACACAATGGGGGAGCGGATTTTTAGTCCGCCTTATAAAACCCAGAACTTTAGGTTACATAGCACTGCCAGTCCTTTCGGAGATTATTTAATTTTGCTTCCTAACTAATTACATGATTAATATTATTTTGCCTGCGAGTATAGCCTGTTTTTTACTTTAATAGTGTGAATATTTAATGGGGTTCAGTGCATTTTAGCGACTGCGTAAATATATTATTGTTTACCTTTGTGAAAAAACTTGGTATAAAGACGGGCTAACTTTGAATAAAGGCTCATTAGAGGTGAATCATGTCTAAAATTTGTCAGGTAACGGGTAAACGCCCTATTACTGGTAACAATGTATCGCACGCGCATAATAAAACAAGAAGACGTTTTAATCCAAACTTACATCATCATAGATTTTGGGTGGAAAGTGAAAATCGTTGGGTACGCTTAAGATTAACCGCAAAAGGTATGCGTATTATTGATAAAAAAGGTATTGATGCTGTTTTAGCTGATATACGTCAACGTGGCGAAAAGGTCTAAGGGGATATACTCATGCGCGATAAAATAAAATTAGTTTCATCTGCTGGCACTGGACATTATTATACAACAGATAAAAATAAACGTACGATGCCGGAAAAAATGGAAATCAAAAAATTTGATCCTGTCGTACGTAAACACGTTATGTATAAAGAAGCAAAAATAAAATAGCACGATTGCTCTCTTTTGGTTGCCTTCGTTGTAAGTGACTTTTCATTTGTAATGGGTACTAAGAGTGATGTAGGTTGTGCTGACGATAGGAAGTACAACCTACTGCGCTTTTTGTTTCAAAGACCTGTGGATAATGAGAAATGACTGTTGCAGGTTTCTATAGCTGTTTTTAGTCTAGTAACAGTACCTCTTAAATTTGTAATATACAAAGAGCACAAGTGTGTTTTTAATTAAATAATAGTCCTATTACTTAATTGCTTATTCCGAGGATGCTGTACTAGCTATGTAAGTGCGGTAATCTATTTTCTAAGAGTTGTGCCGTATTGCTTACCTGTCACTTTGAGCTTTTTAGTTTGTCTAGTACGTCTTTTAGTTTTTTAGTTTGTTTATAAAGTATCCGGTATTGTTTTTTAGCATCATTTAATTCGCTGCTTAAACGTGAATTTTCTATTTTTAATAATTGATTTTCTTTTTGTAAATCGAGTTCTGTTTCTTGATTTAATGAATCAGGACTTTTAGTTTGTTGCTCTATAGTGCTAGATATATCTTCAGAAGAGGTCTCATCTCTCTCAAAAAAGATATGACTTTTTTGGTCATTATCATCAATGGTAAAAGTTGCCTCACCTGTGTAGTTGGTATTTTTAGGGACATTTTGCATGCCACCTTTTAAAATCACTGCATCAATTTTATTTCTTATCAGAGTAAAAGCAGCAGCTTCGCTTAAAGTACCATCTGCACAAATAATAATAATTTTTTTAGTTTCTTTTTTTAAGTCTTTGAGTTGCATGCGCAGGGAAAAGAAAGGAAGATTCCGGCTGCCTTCTATATGTGTTTCATTGTATTTATTGACTGGACGTATATCTAATATAAGTGGAGCTATATCTTTAGCTTGCTCCTCTAATAGCTTCGGGTAAGTAATATATTTTAATGCAGGGGTTTTAATCAGCTTAATAAAGCGCTCTTTATCAATACGGGATAGCACCATATCGGTAGCAGCAGTAATAGTCATGCTTCTAGGTTCGCCAGAGAGCAATGCGTCTTCGCCAAAAGTCTCGTTTTCCCCCAATTCAGTTAATATAATTTCTTTTGCCCGCTCAGTGGCTTTACGGCTTAAAGTACAGCGCCCTTCTCTGACTAAGTAATAATAATCGCCAATATCACCTTGGCGAAATAATACTTCTCCTTTATTTAGCTTGATCTCCTGTAGGCTCATAATGACTTGCTGTAAGTTCATTGCAGGTAAGCGTTGGAAGATAGGCGACTTTAATAATGTTGACATCCAGTCGCCCTTACTTTTAGCTTCTTTTTCTGAACCTTCATTATCTATCATATAAACACTTTCCTTTTCTTCATACTGTACTTCTTTTTGCTCAAATGCATTGAGATTTAAACTAATATAGCGGACATTGTTAATAGCTCGTGCGGATATTTTACGAGGAAATTGATGAGCTAGTGCGAATTTAGCTGAGTCAGAATCAGCATTTATGATTTCTACTTGCAGTGTTCCTGCTTCTAAAGAAATGCTACCATCAATAAGGTATATAAAACTTTCGGTACTGTCATGTCTAGTAAATATAAAATTTCCTTTAGGTATTTCAGATACACTAATTTCAGCACATAATAGATTAAACTGCTGTGCAGGCATTGTGACCAGCGGAAAAGATTTGCGCAGGTTTTGACCTTCTAGTGAATTAGGGTCTACAGCCATTAAAATTCTTTATTATTGAGAGTACAAGTTTTAATTATAGGTTTCAAATCCATCTTGTGCTAGTGAATAATTTTTTAGAGATATGGCTATAAGGAATAGAGATTTTATGACTTATGCATTATAACGCACATCAAACAAGTCCATCTCTAAGCTATGTTTTACTTATGGGACTTGGTATAGCTACTAATATAAGGTCACTAATATTGGTTATACCGTAGCTTGGTGTAAAATACTGCGAATAGCTTTGATAAAATTAAAATAGGTTTTTATATGTCCGGTAATGAAAGGCAGTTTCTTCCACTTAATATAGCGTTATTGACCGTTTCAGATACGCGTACAGAAGAAGAAGATATTTCAGGTAAAACTTTGGTGGAACGTTTAGAATCGGCTGGTCACCATTTATTTAGTAAAGCTATTGTGGCTGATGATATTTATCAAATTCGAGCAACCGTTTCTTCATGGATTGCGGATGAACAAGTGAATGTTATTATTAGTACGGGTGGTACTGGCGTAACAGGTCGAGATGGTACGCCTGAAGCAATTGAGCCTTTATTGGATAAAGCCTTATCCGGTTTCGGTGAGGTATTTAGAATGCTATCTTACCAAGATATTAAAACCTCAACGATACAATCACGCGCTGTGGCAGGCGTAGCGAATGCGACTTATATTTTTTGTTTGCCCGGATCTGTTGGTGCCTGTCGTACAGCTTGGGATAGTTTGATCAGTGAACAGTTAGATTTTAGAACCAAGCCATGTAACCTAGTACAATTAATGCCGCGACTTTTGGAGAAATAAATGCATCCTGTAACGCTTTTTTTAAGTGCTTTATGTGCCTTTATTGCTGTGGTAATGGGAGCTTTTGGTGCACATGGCTTAAAAACAATTTTAACGCCAGATATGTTAGCTGTGTATAAAACTGCAGTCACCTATCAGATGTGGCATGCGCTTGGACTAGGTTTGATAGCTCTGTTACGCGCACAAAATCCAGACGTTAATTTATTAAAATATGCTGCATGGGCTATGTTTTCAGGCATTGTTTTATTTTCTGGCAGCTTATATTTATTAAGTTTATCGGGCTTGACCTGGTTAGGCATGATTACCCCGCTAGGTGGTCTATGTTTTCTAGTTGCATGGGGGTTAGTTATGGTTGTTTCTTTCAAATCTTTTAAATCGTAGTTAGCATGGATAAACGTCGTCGTGTTAAGTCAGTACATAATGCTGATGGCTGTTTTTCTAAAAATTATTGTTTTTGATTTTAATCAAATTAGCCCTTTATATATTTTTGTGTGGTTTTGGAATTAGGTATTACCTATAGTCTGATTTCACCCAAGCCCAAGAAAGTCGATACCGAGCATAGAGAGTAATAGATATGACAGACACCAAACCTCAAACCATTTACCTTAAAGATTACCTCGTGCCTGAATATTTAATTCAGACAGTCGATTTAAATTTTATTCTCGATGCTGAGCATACGCGCGTTGTTTCGCGGTTAACGCTTAATTCTAACCCAGACAGTCAAGTTAAGCATGCGCCTTTAGAATTATTAGGCGAAGATTTGAATTTAGTCAGTATTGTCTTAGATGGTGTGGCGTTAACTGAAAGCCAGTATCAGTTAACAGATGAAGCGCTAACTATACAACATGTACCACAAGACCAAAGCTTTACATTAGAAATTGAAAATAGCATTAACCCGAAAGCCAATAGCGCTTTAGAAGGTTTGTATATATCTAATGAGATGCTATGTACCCAATGTGAAGCGCAAGGTTTTAGAAAGATTACCTATTTTTTAGATAGGCCCGATGTGATGAGTCGATTTACGACGACTTTAGTGGCAGATAAAACGTTATATCCCGTTTTACTCTCTAATGGAAATAAAGTCGCGCATGGTGAATTAACAGAAAACCGCCATTGGGTGACTTGGGAAGATCCCTTTAAAAAATCTTGTTACTTATTTGCCTTAGTTGCTGGACAGTTAGAATGCATTGAAGATCACTTTACGACCATGAGTGGCCGAGATATTACCTTGAAAATTTTTGTAGAAGCACATGATATAGATAAATGTGATCATGCCATGCAGTCTTTAAAAAATTCTATGCGCTGGGATGAAGAGACTTACGGCCGTGAATATGATTTAGACTTGTATATGATTGTTGCTGTTGGCCATTTCAATATGGGCGCGATGGAAAATAAAGGCTTAAATATATTTAATACTAAATTTGTATTGGCGCGACCTGATACAGCAACCGATATGGATTATGAACATATTGAAGGGGTTATCGGGCATGAATATTTTCATAACTGGAGTGGTAATCGTATCACTTGTAGAGACTGGTTTCAGCTCAGTTTAAAAGAAGGTTTTACCGTGTTTCGCGATCAGGAATTTACTGCCGATCAAACTTCCAGAGCGGTGAAACGAATTGATGATGTGATTGCCTTGCGTACTCGTCAATTTGCTGAAGATACGGGGCCTTTAGCCCACCCGATTCGTCCTGAAGCGTATATAGAAATTAATAATTTTTATACGCTGACCGTGTATGAAAAAGGTGCAGAAGTAGTACGTATGATTCAAACTCTATTGGGCGCAGAAAATTTCCGCAAAGGTTCGGATTTATATTTTCAGCGACATGATGGACAAGCAGTGACCTGTGAACATTTTGTTCAAGCGATGGAAGATGCAAGTGGCAAGGACTTAAGTCAATTTAGACGTTGGTATGCGCAAGCAGGAACGCCGGTATTAAGTGTTGAGGCAAACTACCATGCAGAACAGCAAAGTTTAGCACTGACTTTAAACCAAAGTATTCCAACACAGAGTAATGCAGCTATTTTACATATTCCCGTGAAAGTCGCTTTATTTACTGGTGATGGCTCAGTAATGACGTTGAATATTGCAGGCTGTCAAAAAACCGATAATGAAGTGACACTGGAATTAACAAAAGCCAGTCAAACCTTTATCTTTGAAAAGGTAGCAAGTGCTCCACATATCTCAGTATTACGTGAATTTTCCGCACCGGTTAAATTAAAGATGGAACGCTCATTAACCGAGTTAGCCTTTTTATTACAGCATGATAATGATAGCTTTAATCGCTGGGAAGCAGGACAACAACTTAGCACGGCTATTATTTTTGGTTTAATAGATGCACTGAAGCAAGGCCAAACATTAATTTTGCCTGAAATTTTATGTACTAGCTTTAAAACGGTTTTAGAACAATCGTGGACTGACTTATCGTACTTAGCTTGTTTACTGTCCTTGCCTAGTGTGAATTATTTGGCTGAACAAATGGCTGTGGTTGATGTACTTGCTATTCATCAAGCGCGAGACTTTGTTAAACGCAGTCTTGCCGAACAATTGAATGAGCAATTTAGTGCGCTTTACCAAGAGAACTATAAAGAAGAATCAGGGCAACTGAGTGCAAAAGCTATCGGCCACCGTAGAATCAAAAATATCTGTTTGGATTATTTAAGTCAGTTAGAAACGGAGAAAAGTTATCAATTGGTGAATAAACAATTTGCCAGCGCTAAAAATATGACGGATCAAATTGCGGCTTTGGGTGCTTTGGTCAATAGTCAAAACCCTGAAAAATTAGCTAGCTTAGAGAGCTTTTATCAACAATGGGAAAATGAAGGCTTAGTGATTGATAAGTGGTTTAGTTTACAAGCGATGAGCACTCAAGCGGATACTTTCAGCGTGGTACAACGCTTATTACAGCATGCTGCGTTTGATTTAAAAAACCCAAATCGTGTACGTGCTTTAATTGGTGCTTTTAGTCAATCTAATCCATTACACTTTCATGCTGAAAATGGTCAAGGCTATCAGTTTTTAGCCGATCAAGTTATTGCTTTAAATAAAATTAACCCGCAAGTAGCCTCGCGTATGGTGGGTGCTTTAACTCAATGGCGACGTTTTGATAAAGCACGTCAAACTTTGATTAAGCA
>Ga0256840_1003763_pt1 | contig 11952 bp, 10 predicted proteins | sample 355202metaG_FD_185969 | JGI IMG/M metagenome (GOLD analysis project Ga0256840, IMG submission 185969) | Hydrothermal vent microbial communities from Mid Atlantic Ridge, Atlantic Ocean - 355-202 | ecosystem: Environmental > Aquatic > Marine > Hydrothermal vents | place: Atlantic Ocean: Mid...
ACTTCCCAGAAGACCTCAAGAAGAGATTGCAGGAGATCTTCGTGCTCTCTTTCCCCATTTAACTGGTAGTCGGCAACGCCTAAAAAGATGCCCGCATCCTTGGGGGTATATGCACCCGCTCCAGCTGAGGTCGCAATTTTTTCCGTACGAACCATCTTTTGATGAAGGGTCGAGACTTCGCCTGACCCGAGGATAACCGATAGCACATCAAGAGCCGGGATATCATCGTGAAGGATGTCAGGAATATGGAAACCGACCCGAAGGTGAGATTCGCTGAGATCTTTGGTTTGGATACCGACACGCGTTTCTTTTTGCGCCGGTTCTGTTTCCCTTGTTGTTCTAGAATAGGAAACCTGCTTACCAATAAACTGGTCGGCAATGATTCTCTTAACACTTTCCACTTCAAAATCTCCCGCCAAAACAAGTGTCATGTTTTCGGGGACATAATGTTTTTGGAAAAAGTTAAGGACATCTTTACGCTCAAAAGAATCCACTGATTCTTTTGTTCCGATAACCGGCAATTTGTAAGGATGTTTCGTATAACTAACATCAAAAAGACATTGGGTAGCCACGCGTTGAGGATCATCAATACCGCGCTTTATCTCTTCCTGAATAACTTCTAATTCTCGCCCGAGTTCATCGGTTTCAAATTCAGAATTCTGGATCACGTCCGCTAAGATATCGATGCCCTTTTCTAAAAAGCGACTCGACATAACAACGTAATAACAGGTTTGATCAAAAGAAGTGAAGGCATTGATATAGCCGCCCGATCCCTCGACTTCCATCGCGACTTCGCCGACGCCGCGTCGCTTCGTTCCCTTGAATAACATGTGCTCATGAACATGTGCCAAGCCTGCTTCGGCCGGCGTTTCATCGGCGCTTCCCACACCAACCCAAACATTTACAGCAACGACGGGCGCCGTTGAACGAGGACTAAGAATGACGTTCATGCCGTTTGGCAATTTATATTGGATGGCTGACAACAGGAGCTCCGGGGTCAAATGAGACGCGCAGCCTACACCAATAAGCACGCTAAACAGAAGCCCATTTTTGACTATTCTTCTTCCTCGCCGGCTCGTTGACTCAGCAGCCGGAGCGATCTCGGGTCTCCGGTAAATGTTTTGACGACATCTCCTTTTGCAAGAGCCGCCTCGATGGATGCAGTGGGTATTTCCAGAAGATAGTTTTCCCAGGTCTTCTCGTCCGCTGTCATCTGGGGATCAAAGATAAGCGCGCGTGGGTTCGGTCCATTCCAGTTCGCTTTTTCTAAGACCGTCCTTCCCTGCTCAGAATCGCCTTTTTCGAAATAGTATTGGGCCAAAATAGCAAGGTAACGCCCGCTATACTTTCCCGTCTTCGTTCCGTTTTCAAAGACCTTCGACAATTTCCCGCCGTCATCCAAACGATGAAAAAGTTCGGCACCCCAGCCCTGCCACCTCCAAAAAAAGGGATTCTTTTTCCTCGGATCTTGTCCCTCGTAAAAGGTTATCGCCTCTTGCCAACTTGCATCACGAATAAGTAAGGCGAGAAGAATGCTGCGGTTAGCTAAAGATTCGGCTTTGCTTCGGAAAAGATTGTGGGTTTTTCGTTTTGAACAAAAGCTATATGCTAAATCGTAATACTGATTCATGTATAACCAGTGCCCGAGCTGGGCACGTAAATAGAGATGGGCCATGGTTAAGGTATAGGGGAGGATGAGAACTAAAAATCCATAGGACAATTCGTCCTTGGTGCCGATCATAAATTCGGAAAGTTTTGAAAAACCAGGAAAGAAGTTTAAAGCCACTGCGACGAGGTAGAGCACGGATAACGCCAGTCCCAGTGTTCCCAAAAAGGAGACGCCTACGATGGCGATTTTCCCGCCTAAATCTGACCCGTTTTTTGGCACCATGGCTTCCATAAAAGAAGGATTGTCCGCGATTCTTCGTAATTTACAAGAAAAGATGCTGTGACCTCGATGTCTCTGTGTCTCTAAAGGCAGGTCTTATTCGCAACAGTTGCATAGAAATCATTAACAATCCTCGCTGAATCGATCGCCTCTGGTAAGAATAACTTGGCGTCGACGTGTTCAGATACGACCTGTGTGGCCTGTGTCGATGACACGGTGGTGCAGCCACTTAGACGGTCTGCCACGATGTGACGACGGAACCTGTAAAGAAGAAGAAATCGCATGTGAGGATTGAGACAACAGTAGAAATCAAAGGTGTCCTGCGGGAACAAAAAATTGCGATTGCGCAGGAGGATGTGGAGGCGCTGCAACCTGTCCCAAAGATCCGCCGACTGGAGGATTAGGAGGCTGTTTTACTGTTCCAAACACCGCGGCGAGAAATGTGCAAGGCACCTTTTTGTGGAAACCTGTTTCGGAAGGGAATGGTAAATTGGTTGTTCTTTTCCCTGCCTCGGCAAATGCTAAGGGCGCCTATGTTGAGACTCCCCAAGGTGTAAAAGAAAATGGAAACAACGTTGGGCGAACGAATGGCAATCGCCCGACTTTCAGGTTCTCAAAGCGGGCGCTGGGTATCCTGCTAACAGCAAGGCTTGCTGGACGAAATAGGAGGCAGACTTACTAAATCGGAAATAAACGTATTGCATGCCGCACCGAATTTGCAAGAAGCGTTGCCTTCCACCCACCGATTTGGACACACCGAACCCTAACAGATTCTATAAGGCATGTGTGACAACGCTTCTAATGTCGTCTACATGATCTAAACATCATCGTGTGATCTAGATCGGGGATTCAGTCAAACTCTTTCCCATACTCCGCGTCGAACCAGGCATTCCCACGCGGAGTATAGGAACGAGAAATTTAAAGAATTTTCCCTCCTAAAATGACCACGCCATAAACATCAACACAGATTTAAAAAAAACCTTTGACCTCCAAAAGTCGTGTTTATAGTTCAATGTGAAAGGAGGCGAACTCAGAGCGAGTTGCCAACCGAAACAAAACTTAATTCCTAAATGGAGGATGACATGCATCATGCATTAGCGACCCAGGATCCCTTTGCCCAACTTCGGAGAAATTTTTTCGGACGATCCGCTCCTTCGCAGAGCAATCAGAAGACGAAAGCGAACTTGGCGATTAACATTTACGAGGACGAGAACGCCTATCTTATTCGAACACGACTTGCCGGTTTTTCGGTCGAGGATATCGAAATTGAGGTTGTAAAAAACCAGGTGAGTATTCGAGGCACACGCAAGGAAGAAACAAGCGAGGAGGACATTAAACTTCATCGCCAAGAAAGAAATGTGTTCACTTTCGAGCGCACCTTCGCCCTTCCTGAAACGGTGGACCCCGATAAAGTACGGGCCAATTTTAAGAATGGGCTACTTGAAATCATTCTCGATAAAGATGAAAAAGCAAAAGCAAAACGTATCAAAATCACAGAAGGAGCAGTCTAATGAAAGAGCAAGAAAAAGGAAAAGAAGAAACTGAAGGACTATGGGAAGGCACTTATTTTCGACCTGCAGTTGATATTCTAGAAACGCCAGAACACCTCATCATCAAGGCTGATGTTCCGGGAATCGGCGTGGATCATTTCGATATCGATGTCAAAGAAAACGTCTTAACCCTCACCGGTCAACGTCAAAAACTCGACGAGCGTTGGAAAGCGATTCATCAAGAATTTGAGGACGGCCACTATTTTAGAAAGTTCCGACTTGGTAAGCAAGTTGACCAATCTAAAATTGAGGCAACCTACAAAGAGGGCGTTCTGGAAATCCAGATTCCTATGCTAAAGGATCCCGAGCCTCGAAAAATCGAAATCCGGCAGTTGTAAAACTGATTGCTTGGCCGGTCACCAGACTTGAATTTTCACGGACAGAAAGTCTGATCGAATTCCGAATTTAAAGCGACCAATCCGATGTCCTTCTCAAAAGGTAACACTCTAGATTTTGAAGGGCTTGGGCTCCGATACATACGCCCTCGTATAAAACTCCCCTTTTCATTACTCAAGCAAACGAATTCAGAAAAGGTTGGGGTTAGCGTGTAAGACCCATTCGGTGAGGCGTTTTCGAAATCTTTCCCTTTACCCGCTAATAAAATGCTCGATGTCGCTTAACGCATCGAAAATCGAACCCGATAATTCGTCACGCCTTTGTCAACTGAATCGAATTGTTGAGTGATTTTTGCGGGTTCTTGGGCACTGATGCCTCATTTACTTTTCGAGTTCACTGGCTAGACATTCAGGACTCAAAAAAGTTGCCGAACTTACTAAATTTTTCTACGAGTTTTGCGACTTGCTTCTTGGCAAGTTCAAGATCGGTAGCGCCGATGAGCGTATGCATATCCTTTTCTATGGAATTGAAAAAAGCATGCAATTGGTCGAAGGTTTTCCCCTTATATTGTTTATCCAAAATAATCGTTTTCGTCCCATCAAAAACCTCTTTGCCTAACGCGCTATACGCCTTCACATCGTCGGAGCTAAAACCCTTGAGGCGGGAATGCATTTTCTTAACCTGATCCATAGTGGAGACGTTCAGTTTCCACTTCTTTTTCCCTTCCGCTAATTGCAACCCAGCGTGATCTTTCTTCCCACCCATTGCGCCTCTCTTCTGGAACTCAGCGTCGAAGAGCGCGCCCGCGATACGCGTTAAGGTGCCTTTTTCTATACCCAGTTTGGGCATGAGATTAAACTTTCGGACCGCGCCAGGCATATTGCTTTTTGACTCATCAGGGTTGGTCACCCAGTCTGAAACAGCCGTGATAAAATCGGCTCTTTTAGGATAGAGGGGTTTATAGTGTTCTTGTACGCGAACCATCGGTGGCGCTATTTTCTGACCTGGACCCATCTTTTCAAGGTGGCAGCTCATACAATTGGATTTTAGAAGCGCATAATCGGTGTCCGGGGAATTTGCCGATGTAGGTTTCTCGCCTTTGGTCTTTGTCGTGATGGACTTCACTTCGGAAGGGGTCTCTTTTTTCTCCTTCGACTCACAGGACAGGAAAAAAACGCTACTCAGTAAAAGATATTTCAGCACAAAAGGCTCCGTATAATGATGGCGCCATCCTTTAGAATATTACGATTAATGTAAACCCTTTTTATCCCTTCCTGATTTAAGATAGTGTGATCCATATCAGCAGGATTTTGAGAGAACTTGCTTTCGTTGCTCTACAGCAAAGCTGCACAAAAGGAATTCCCTCGCTGGAAGAGGGAACAAGAACTGCTCCGAATAAGAGCCGCGGCCAAGAGGATAAAAAATATCCCTCCAGCAAAATATAGAATATTCATTGACCAAGGCTTGATTTGAGCTGACCGGCGAGGTGCTCAGAATATCGTTTTTTCCCAGAGTAGTTTAAATGCCCTTGGTCGAACCAGATATCTTTATTGCCTCGATAAAGACCTGTGTTGTCAAAAAGCGGAGCCTTTAAAACGCTCTTTATTTCCGAAAGATCATAAAGGAATTCCGTTTTATAGGTCGGCTCTAGTACGAATATCAATTCGCTCCCTTGTGCTTTCGCAAAGGCATGAAGTTGATTTAAATACTTCATCTTGGATGGATTTAAATTTTTGAGCACCGTTTTTTCAGCGATTTTACTCTCATCAAAACCACCACCCATTAATATCGAATCGCCATTGGAGCATTTCAGGGTCGCCTTCCCTTTTCCCTTTTTACTGTTTTGAATAATCCGACATTCCCTCTCATCAAATAAGGGGGCTGGCTTCTTTTCCTCGGCCTTCTTCGAGATCTTTTTCCTCGGCTCAAAGCGGTCATAAGATTTCTTTACCCGTGAGGAAACGCCGTCCGCATACACTCTAATCTTATTGGTCCCTTCTGCTAGATGAGCAATAGCGTTCAAGCCATCCCTCAGATTTGCACCGCTTTCAAGAACCGCCTTTAGAGAAAACCAGTCGATTGTAATTGGAAAATCCCAACTCTCTTCATAGAGAGTCTGCACCGATAAACTCAATACGACGCTCTTGGGTTTACGTCCCAATGCCCCCTTTAAGGTCGAAGCATAAGAAGATAGTTTTGCACCAGACACCCCGAGGTTGTAAACCAGCATACCATTATCGCGAAAGCTTCGTTGGCTCATATGGTACTCCGTTCGAGAACTGCCAACGAAAATAATATCAAGTTCGCCAACCTTATGGTTCAATTTCAGATGGGTAAGCTTAGATGTTCCGCGTTGGGTAAAGCGCGATTTATTTGTCCGTCTTTGCACGATAAAGTCCAACGCAAAACCCACGACGAAATACATCGACAGGAACAACGCAACAATGAGAAGCAGGCGTACATAAAACTTAGAATTGGAAGTACAAGAACTCATTTGACCTCCCTATTTCTAAAACCAAAAAACATGCAAAAAGCAAAAGGGCTAACCCCACAACATAGGGATAGGATAACTCCCATTTTTTCTCTTTTAGGTACAAACGTGCAACGCTCCACGGCGTGACAGAAATCATTAAACCGACGATTACCGCAATACCCCAGAGCGGATTAATTCGCCCAAGGTTAGATACATCGTACATTTTTGAGAGAAAAAGAAAGCTCTCACCTAACGATTTCGAGCGGAAAAAGACCCAACATATATTGACGAAATTAAAGGTGATCAACCACGCAATGAGCTTGGGCATTTTTATACCAAGTTTGGTCCACGCCCGGTTAATCGTAAGCCCCAAACCATGTAAAAAGCCCCAAATGATAAATTGCCAACCGGCGCCATGCCACATTCCACCGAGCACCATCGTTGCCATCAAATTCACATAAGTACGGATTTTTCCTTTCCGATTCCCCCCCAAGGGAATGTACAAATAATCGCGTAGGAAAGTGGACAAGGTCATATGCCACTCTCGCCAGAACTCCTGAATGCTCAACGCGCGATAAGGAGAGGTGAAATTTAAAGGGAGACGAATATTGAAAAGCAGGGCCGAGCCCAATGCCATTTCCGAATAGCCGCTGAAATCAAAATACAATTGAAAGGTGTAGGAAAGTGAAGTGAACCAGGCCGACAAAAGGGTCAGGTTCTCAACATTTTTGAAACCCTCGTTGGCCCAAATCGCGAAAGTATCGGCGAGTATCACTTTTTTCGCCAGTCCCAACGCGAACACGATAAGACCTAATGTGATATTGCTTTGGTTTACAAGATGCAGATCGTCTTTCTCGAATTGAGGCATCAGTTGTTTATGATGAACGATCGGACCGGCGATGAGCTGCGGGAAAAACGTAATAAAAAGAAAGTAATGGGAGGGGCTATAATCTTTGGCTTTTCCCTCGTAGGCATCCACCAAATAGGCGATTTGCTGGAAGGTAAAAAAGGAAATCGCCAGGGGCAATACAATTTTTTCGAAATGAATAGAGGTCTCAAAAAGAGCATTCACATTGTCGATGAAAAAATTAAAATATTTAAAGTAGGCCAGAAGAGCAAGGTTTATCACGACACCAAAGATCATAATACTCTTGGTGCTTTCCTTCTTTTCGCTAATCGCCTTCCCTACGGAAAAGTTAAAGACGAGTGAAAACAAAAATAGGATAAGATAAATTGGATTCCAAAATCCGTAGAAAAATAAGGAGCATCCCACCAGCCAAAAATAGGAGACGCTCTTCTTTGTATGCTTCCCTAAAAAGTAAAATCCGAAGACGGAAATCGGCAGGAAAAGAAGTAAATAGACATATGAGTTAAAAAGCACTTTTCTTCCTTTAGATACTCATTCGTTTGAATTTCCATTCAGGAATGTTTTTAATCGTCAACATGATCCACTTCCACAAACCCTTGGTATACAGAACATTCTTGCCCGTTTTTTGGGCGTGGTAAATCGCTTTAGCGACCTCTTCTGGCTGGGCAGTTAAACGCTCGGGCAGATCCATTTTTTCGGTCATTTTTGTTGCCACAAATCCCGGCTTAACGGTAAGTACATGTACGCCGGACTCGAACAAGCGATTTCGCAGACCCGACAAATAGGTGGTGAGGGCAGCTTTGGAAGAACCGTAAACATAGTTACTTTTTCGACCGCGGTCCCCGGCGACCGAACTTATGCCGATGATAAATCCGCTACGGCGTTCTTCAAAATCGTTGGAGATAATATTGAGAATGCTCACGATACCCGTGTAGTTGGTATCAACAATTTTTTGGGATTCTTCAAAATCGCTTTGGGCTTTTTCTTGGTCGCCTAAATATCCCACAGCAACGATCACCCCTTCGGGTCGCGAGGCGAGGGTCTCGTAAAAAGCGTCATGACTTGAATAATCGAGTACATCGAAATCGACACGATCCACACTTCTACCTGTGCGGATATTTAAATCTGTCGCAAAAGCGTCCAGCGCTTCGGAACGTCGGGATGCTAAAATAAGGTCAAAGCCCTCTTCGGCATACACCCTGGCCGTTGCTTTTGCGATATCGCTCGTTGCGCCAATAATTAAAACCGAAGCCATTAAATACCTACTCGTTTGGATTGCAGAGAACTAAAACCTTGTGTCAAATTATACTTCTTTCGGAGCGCGCGAAAGAGCGTCACTTTTGGATAACCCTTTTCAAAATTGTCCCGGCTTACCCGGACGTCTTTGGCCAAATAAACGCGACCGCCGTACTCGGCCACGATTTCGTCTAAGCTATCAAGCAAGGCAAAGAGGTCATCCTCAATTTTGAAATCCAGTGCTAAACTATATCCTTCCATCGGAAAAGAGAGATAGTTTTCGTTCTCCGCTCCGCATAATTTTAAGATCGCAAGGAAGGAGCCTTTTCCGGCGTCGGCGATTTTTGCAAGGATTCGTTCATAGCCCTCATAGCTCGCCTCTTTGGGGAGAATACATTGGTACTGCGTAAATCCATTTTTACCGTACACACGATTCCAGTTATCAACAAAATCGAGGGGATAGAAAAAGGTATCTATGCTTACTTTTTGCTGAGTTATCCTACCTATGGTTTTCTGAAAGTAGCCAAAGTTGAGAAGCTTAATCGATGCGTAATTCAACGTGAAAGAGGGAAAGCTAAAAGGAATATTGAGGCGCCATTTATTGGAATAGCTAAGGTCCCCATCATTACTAAAATCGCCTACCATTAAAAGACAGCGACCCAAGGCATCGCCCTTGGCAAGACAGTCAATCCAGGCTACCGAATAGGGGGTATCGCGATAAGTTTCAAAGGCCTCAAAGGTCTCTTTTAGGTTCTGTGTTTTAATGGTTGTCTGATGAATTGTTTTTGATTTGATGGGTGTCAAGGACAAGGTGGCCTCGGTGATAACGCCCGTTAATCCCATCCCGCCACAAGTGGCCCGAAAGAGCTCCTTATTTTGATTTTTCGTACAGATCTTTACTTTTCCGTCGCCCATCATCAACGAGAAAGAAATCACGCTCTCGCTAAAACATCCCGCGACGTGGTGATTTTTTCCGTGAACGTCGGCCGCTATTGCGCCACCTACGGTAATCAATTTAGTACCGGGGGTTACTTTTAAGAACCACCCCTTAGGCACCACCAATTCGAGAATTTCAGAAAGAAGGACACCTGCTTGAACACGAATCTCGCCTTTATCTTCATCGAAGGCTAGGAAATAATTCATCTTCCGCGTTTCAATGATATTTTTACTTAAGGCACTATCGCCGTAACTTCGTCCGTTTCCAAAGGGAATCAGATCAGTATTTTCGGCGATGATACGCTTCAAACGCTCGGGTTTATCAAACCTGAAAATCTTGCTTTTAATATGTGGATAGTTTCCCCAACTTAGAAAGCCCATAGATTGCCCTTTGAAAGATGGCCCCTATTTATTCTTAGACCAAGAAAAAGTCAAACCGGGGTTGGGTCAATTAACTTGCGCAATCCTTCATCCTGGTAGAGTCAGGACATGAGCAAAGCAAAACACGCATTAGAAACTTGTTTGGTCTTGGGAACCCAGTTGGATCGGACGAATCATCGCCGTCTATTAGAGGCCTACGTTGCACGCGTAGCGCCCACGCAAGGCGGTACATTTGAGCCCATCGACAAGGTGTTAAGCGATCTCCTACCAGAGGTAGAACCGGATTTTAAACCCGGGGTTGCAGGATGTGTAAGCCAAGCTCTACGACGCTTTACCCAATCTCAATACAGCCTCGATATTCGCCTAACCGGCACCGATTACGGTCCCTTCGAACAACGAACTGCGCCTTACCGCGTCGACCGAACCTTTTTTCATTTGGGCTTTTCAATTCTGAGCGCCAAGGTCGACATGGAATTCCCGGGTTACTCGCCCTATTCGGCCTCGCGCATGCTCGATATCCCTTTGTTCCGCGAACATTTCGAATCGGTCAGCGATCTTCTACCGGACTATATTTGGTGGGAAGCCCACGATCGAAAAGAACAAATTAAGAAAGCCTTGGACTTGCAAAGTCTGAGCGAAAAAAGAAAAGCCATCGCCGATGCCGGATTTGATGTGAGCTCCTTCGGCTTGTACTTGGTTACTTTTCAAACCCTCCACATGTCCGGAAATTCTCCCCAATCAACATTGTAAATTTTGACTGTCTAGCGGTTCATTCTGGTCCCCTAAGTTATGTTTAGTCGGTTGGGTTGATGGAGCAAAGCGACGAAACCCAACCGTTTTTTTTCGCGGCGAGCACGACCTCGGCTTCGTTCAGTCCGAGTCGTTAAATTGAACCCTTGAAGATAGAGCATCTAGATTTTATCCTCAACTAAGGGCGGTGTATGAATGTAAGGTAGAATGTCCGCAAGGCATGACTGCTTGCCAAAGCGCATCAACAACATGTATCTCACCCCCCTCTTGTGCGAGTTCGCTTTTGTGCGAGGCCCTCTAGAAACCCATCTATTGGTAAAAACACTTACAAAAATCTGAGTGGTGGAAATTCAGGATTAGTGAGGAATTCCAACGGGGATATTCAGCGAGGTTTGATCGCATGGCCCCTCAACGAGCCCAATCTAAATGTTGAATGAACCGACCTTCCGACGCGGAAAAAGAGCCCCTTAAAAAGTAGTGTGATCCCTTTCTGAGGTATTTTCTTTCTTTGTAGGGGTAACCCTTTCTACGTCTACTCTTAGTTGCGTTTAATCGTGGGTTGCGTCGTCGGTGAGGTCTTCTTCGCTTTTGCTTTGGGCGTTCGAGATTTCTTCATCGCCGCAACTCCGTTTTTATATCCATTCAGAAGAGGGTCATACCCCATGATGAGAAGATTTCCACACTGTTTGGATGCCCCTCTCCCCGAGCGTAGAGAATCAAGTCCTCCCAATTCTTCTTTCCAAATTTTGCAATCAGCGGCGCCGAGATCTGAGCATACATTCCCTTCCAGTTGGTCACAGAGTTTTCCACAACCTACCGAGGAAAAAAGGAAAAGAGAAAGCGTACTTAGAGCGATAATATTCTTGATCATGAGCGGTCCAAAGATAAAGAAGAAAACTACTTCGAAAATGTGTTCCAAGCAATAGGAGTTTCGACCTGTGTGCGATAGGACATTTTCGTGGGGTAAAAGATGAAACACCAGTCTGGTTATCTTCGTTCGAAATTATCCATCAAAGCTCAAAAGGGTAAATCCGGCAACTTTAACATGTGTATTTACTAAATATCATCCCTAGGAAAGATCCTGAATTCAGGGATAAAATTAGGAGAGCAAAATATTTTTACGAGCGTAAAATCGTAAGGTGAGTTCCACGCCCTCTTGAAATGCGAGGTCATGCTCCAAAAGGCGCCAAGGTCAAAAAGCGACGAACTCAGACGGTCGATGAAAAGATGCGCGTGTTTGTGGTTTTGCGTTTCAGACGAAGATCGAAGGCCATGCAAATATTCCTTAAAAAAGGTCTGCCAAGGTCAGGAATCCTTAACCCATCCTCGCCGATCACCAAAGCACCATCGCTTTCAAGTTCCAGGAGATCCTTCAACACCGCATCCAATTCTGGAAAACGTGACTCTGGTAAAATCCAATCTGTTTTTGACTCGCACATAATGCGAAGAATATGCTTGCGAATAATAAGGTCTTCATCAGTTAAATCGTGCCCACGAAAAATAGGGAAATCACCGGCGTTAACCGCATCTTGAT
>Ga0256840_1003764_pt1 | contig 11950 bp, 15 predicted proteins | sample 355202metaG_FD_185969 | JGI IMG/M metagenome (GOLD analysis project Ga0256840, IMG submission 185969) | Hydrothermal vent microbial communities from Mid Atlantic Ridge, Atlantic Ocean - 355-202 | ecosystem: Environmental > Aquatic > Marine > Hydrothermal vents | place: Atlantic Ocean: Mid...
GACCGATAGCAGAGTGATAGTGCGCTCATCTATCTGCTCTTTAAAAGTCCGCTTAGCAAGATAACCGATAGCGATAAAAACATAAATACCAAGAACTGAAAAGAAAATATCAAGCATAAGCGCTATTCTTACATGTAAGCTCTTATATTTTGCTACAATTAAAGAAAAGTTTTGAAAGTGAAGCAGTTAAGATGAAATTTTCTCGTGAAATCAATTGCCCTCAATGTGGTAGCACGCTACCCTTGCATTTTACTTATACAAAACTAGCACAATGCCCCTCTTGTGGTTCGCATATTTTCTTAGATGATGCAGGAGCGAGACTTGCGGGAGAGCAGTCGGTGCTCTCTCAAGAACCATCACTCATTAGTCTCAATGAAAGCTTCTCTTATGCCCATAAGGTTTATACACCACGAGGACATGTCCGCTATAAATTCAAGCGATTTATCTGGGATGAGTGGTGGCTTAGTGATAGAAATGGCAATGGCTACTGGTTGAGCGTGGATGATGGAGATTATATTCTTGAGAAAGAGATTCCTTTTGATTTGCCAATCTACTCCTTCAAGAAGATAAAGCTCAATCAAGAGATACAAAGCTGGAGTGTTACAGAGCTTGGAGAGGGAGAGTGTCTTGGCTACGAGGGGGAGCTTCCTGAGTTTTTAGAGATAGGAGAGAAACACCAATATGCCCATCTTTCAAAAACTGATGGCGAGATGATGACAATAGAGTTTTTTGGAAAAACAAAAAAACTCTACTCTGGAAAATGGCTCGATGCTTATGATATTCGCAAGGCACTCTCCTCATGAGTATTCAAGCACTAACATGCCCAAATTGTGGTGGTAGCATTGATATCTTAGGTGGTGGTCGTCAGGTTGTAAGCCTTACATGTAAGTATTGTGGCTGCGTGCTTGATGCTGAAGATGATTTTAAAATATTGGCACAATTTAAAAAAGTGAAGATTCCTCCTAGCCCTTTTCGCATAGGCATGCAAGGAGAGATAAAAGGGGTAAAATTTACCATTATCGGCATGGTGGCATACAGTTGTAGTGTTGGAAGAACTACAGGTGAGGATACATGGATAGACTTTATGCTCTTTTCGCCAACACATGGCTATGCGTGGCTCAGTTATGAAGAGGGTGTATTGATATTTTCTCGAAGAACAAGGAGCATTCCATCTCAAAATATGCCAAGACTCTCTCCAAAAGAGAAGTTAGTTTTTGAGGGGAAAACTTATAAATTTTATGAGTCCTATTTTGCTTATGTTACCTTTGTTCAAGGTGAGCTCACCTGGGTAGCGCGTAAAAATGATAGAGTCTATATTTTTGAAGCCATTAGACCGCCTTTTGGGCTTAGCTTAGAGCGTACAAAAAATGAGAGCGAATACAGTATCAGCGAATATCTAAAAGCAAAAGATGTTTACGAAAGTTTTGGAGTTTCAAGAGAGGTTTCAGAGGGTTTTCATCCCTTGAAACCTTTTTCAGCACCGCTTTTAAAGGCATTTTCGAGCGTTAGTGCTGTTTTTATGGCTATAAGTGCAGTTATAATACTTTTTATACTTATCTACAAAAGTGGCACAACAGTGAGAGAAGATTTCTTCAGCACTAGATCTCGACAAATCAACTTTCATATTGATAACCCTAAGCATCTTGTAGAGCTTGAGATAAACACCAATGTAAATAATAGCTGGGTCTATTATGATATTAGCGTGATAGATGAACACAATGAAGAAGTTTATTCTTTGGGTAAAGAGATATCTTATTATCACGGGTATGAAGGCGGAGAGAGCTGGAGTGAGGGTTCACGCCAAACGAGTGCATTTTTTAAGGTTTCTAAAGCAGGGGATTATCTTTTACTGTTTAATGCCCCTGAAAACAGACATAGCGTTGCCACACAGGTGATTATAAAAGAGGGTGTGATTCGTCCTTACTATTTTGTATGGCTACTTATCTTCTTTTTTGCTGCTTCTACACTCTATGTGATACGCTACGCCTCGTATCAGGCAAAGCTCTGGAAACACTTGCAGGACGATGATGATGATTAAGTTTTTTATAGTACTATTTAGTGGACTAACTCTCTTGAGTGGATATTATACTTTTAACGATATTGGTCTGCAAGATACAAACTTTAGTGAGAGTATTCGTTCAGGAAGTGGTGGTACATCTGGTTACAGACATGGAAAATAAATTTTAGGAGAGATGATGGAAGAGTTAGGATTACGATATTTGGTATCCACGATAGTATATAGTTTTTTAGGGCTACTGCTCTTTATGGCAGCACTCTATCTTATAGAGAAAGTGACACAGTTTTCAGTGAGTAAAAAGGTCGTTCAAGAGGGAAATGTTGCGGTAAGTATTGTAGTCGGTAGCATTATCATAGCGATGGGCATTATAGTTTCAGCTGCGATTCATTAAAGCCTTGAAGCCTCATAAAACAAAAGAGATTGCCCTCCTCTTTAGTACCTTTTTAATTGCTATTAGTGGACTGATTTATGAGCTATTAGAGGGAACAGTATCGAGCTATTTTTTAGGTGATTCTATCTTTCACTTCTCTTTGGTGATTGGCTTGTTTATGAGTGCTATGGGGATAGGTTCATGGCTCTCTCGTTTTGTAGAAAAAGAGCTTATCAAGGTCTTTATTTATCTCCAATTATCTATCGCTATTATAGGTGGTTATAGCACTGTTATGCTCTTTTATGCCTTTGCGGTGATAGACAATTATGAGCCGTTTTTGTACCTCAGCACCATCTCAATCGGTGCAATGCTAGGGGTAGAAATCCCACTTATCATTAGAATACTCAAAGATTACTTTTCACTTAAAACAAATGTTTCTAATGTTTTTACCATGGATTACATAGGAGCGCTTATCGCCTCTTTACTCTTTCCAATGGTATTTTTGCCCCAGCTTGGACTTTTGCAAACAGGACTCTTTTTTGGAACGCTCAACGCTTTTATCGCGCTAATGAGTTGGTATCTTTTTCGCTCCGAGCTGCCTAGGCGTACCTTATTTTATATTGTAGGGGTACTCTTGATTTTAGGGGCAGGTTTTTACAAGATAGGCGCATACAGTGCTTTTATTGAACACCGTCTCTATAAAGATGATATCATCTACTCTGAAACAACACCCTATCAAAGTATGGTTGTTACCAGAAATGGGGAGCGTTTTCGTCTCTATATCAACGGGGCTTTACAGTTTGACACTCTTGATGAGTATCGCTATCATGAAGCCTTGGTGCACCCAGCGATGATTGCTACAGTCAAACATGAGAAGATTTTAATCATTGGTGGTGGTGACGGTATGGCTCTGCGTGAAGTGTTGAAATATAGTGATGTTCAAGCAGTCACCTTGGTCGATTTAGATAGTAAAATAACAGAGCTTTTCAAAAAAAGTCCTCTCTTAAAAAGACTCAACAACAACTCCTTTAGCGATCCGCGCGCACAAGTTATCAACCAAGATGCGTGGAAGTTTTTAGAGAGTTCACAAACACTCTATGATGTGATTGTTATAGATTTACCAGATCCAAATAACATCTCATTGAGCCGTCTTTACTCGAAGAAGTTCTACACCATTGTGCACCAGCATCTCTCGTTCGGCGGGGCGATGGTAGCCCAATCAACCTCCCCAATGTATGCAAGAAAAGCCTTTTACTCTATCGTAAAAACGATACAAAGCACCGCTAAAAACACCTTAGCGTATCATGTCTATGTACCAAGCTTTGGAGAGTGGGGTTTTACGCTTGCAATGAATCATGCTATCCATTTTCAAACAGATAAGTTAGCAAAAGATTTACGCTACCTTACCCCTATACAATTGCAAGTTATGCAGGTTTTTCCACCAGATATGAGTGCGATTGATGTACAGATAAACACTCTGCTTTATCATCCATTGATGCAATATTATAATGATGGGTGGGATTATTGGTATGAGTGATTTTGAGCAGTTACAAATTCCCCTGTTTATCTGCGAAATGTCAAAGCTTGAAGAGAATCTAAAAATAGTTGCAGATATTCAAGATCAAAGTGGTATAAAGATTCTCTTAGCACTCAAGGGCTTCTCCTTACATGTAAGCTTTGCTCTTATGAGAAAATATCTCCATGGTGCCTCGGCAAGTTCGTTGAATGAAGCTCGTTTGGCGTATGAAAAATTTGCAAAAGAGGTTCACACCTTTTGTGTAGCATACAAAGAGGAGGAGATAGATGAGATTGCCAAGATAAGCGATACACTTATCTTTAACTCACTCTCACAATACAGAAAGTTCTACCCCAGAGTAAAAGATAAAACATCCTGCGGATTGCGTGTGAATTTGGCACTAGATTTTGATATTCCCCCACACTGTAATCCTAATCGAAAACAGAGCCGTTTAGGTGTGTTAGCAGATGTTTTAGAAGTCTTACCAGAAGGTATAGAGGGCTTACATGTACACGCTTTATGCTCCCAAAAATCTGATGCTTTTGAAGTAATGTTACAAAAACTTGAAAAACAGTTTTCCAAAGAGTTACAACAGCTCAAATGGATAAATTTTGGAGGTGGACATGCCCTTACATATAAGGAGTATGATAGAGAGCGTCTTATCCATCTTTTAAATAATTTTCACACAAGATATCCTCATTTAAAGCTCTTTATGGAGCCTTCAGAAGCTATTGTCCATAACGCAGGGGTTTTGGTGGCAAGCGTGCTAGATATCGTTCATAATGAGATTGATATCGCTATCTTAGATATCTCCGTAGAGGTGCATATGACAGATGTCATGCTCACAAAAAATCCTCCACATGTTAGAGGAAGCTCTCGTGATGGAAAGTATCATTATCAGCTAGCAGGTTGTAGTTGCGCGGCAGGAGATATTTTTGGAGATTATAGATTTGAGAGAGCCCTTAAAGTGGGTGATAGAATTATCTTTGAAAATCAGATGGCTTACTCTATGGTAAAAAGTACCTCTTTTAATGGTATTAATCCTGCAAGTATCGCGACAAAAGAGTTACACTCAGAGATAAAGCTTCACAAAGTCTTCACTTATGAGGATTATTTCAGTCGTATCTGATATAATTTTTCAAAAAAGAGACACCCATGACTGATGTAAATAATTTTTTTAAACTCCCTACGCTCTTAGAGTATGCTCATAAAAATTTTGCAGAATTAGACTGCGTAAGTATTGTAGATCAAAATCCTATGACCTACTCTCAGATGTATAAAAAGGTTCAAGAAGCCATAAAAATGCTCAAAGAGAGCGGTATCCAACGAGGCGATAAGGTCGCTATCTTGAGTGAAAATATGCCACAATGGGGCATTGCTTACTTTGCGATCACTTATTTTGGTGCGATAGCCGTTCCCATTTTAACAGATTTTCATGCCAATGAGGTGCTTCATATCTTAAGCCACTCTGAAGCGATTGCAATATTTATATCTGATAAACAGATGGATACTATTGTTGATGCAGATTTAGAAAATCTTCTTTGCGTGATGAGTATCGAGAGTTTTTCTTTGGAAAATAAAATGTGCAAAATAGAAATGATACGCCAACTTGTTGATGGTATTAAAAAATCAGCACAAGATTTAACAGCAAGGATAAGACACGAAGAACATGAGAGTGTAAAAGAAGATGATTTAGCAGTTCTTATCTATACCTCTGGTACAACAGGACACTCAAAAGGGGTCATGCTCTCACATAAAAATCTTGTCTCTAACGCAATGGCAGCAAAAAGTGTGGTTAATATTACGCCTCAAGATAGATTTCTCTCCATCTTACCACTTGCGCACACCTTTGAATGCACTGTAGGATTTTTAATTCCTATGCTTCATGGAAGTTCAGTCTATTATATCCAGAAATCACCAACTCCTAGCGTCTTGATGAAAGCTTTTGCCTCTGTAAGACCGACTTACATGATGAGTGTACCTCTTATCATTGAAAAAATCTACCGTTCAAAAATCTTGGCAAAATTCAATAACTCTTTTCTGCTCTCAAGACTCTACAAAATTCCTTTTTTCAGAAAAATTCTTAATAAAAAAGCGGGTCAAAAACTGATGGAAAATTTTGGTGGAGAGCTGAAGTTCTTTGGCATAGGTGGCTCAAAACTTTCACCTTATGTTGAAGAGTTTTTAACAGAAGCACACTTCCCCTTTGCAATCGGCTATGGATTAACAGAGACCTCCCCACTTATCGCAGGGAAAAGACCATTTTTAAATGTTCCTTTTGCAACAGGTCCCTCTGTTTATGGCGTAGAGATAAAAATAGACACCCCAAAAGAGGGAACGAGTGACGGAGAAATCTTAGTGCGTGGTCCAAATGTGATGATGGGCTACTATAAAGATGAACAAAAAACCGCTGAGGTCATTCAAGATGGCTGGTTTTATACAGGAGACTTAGGCTACCTCGACAAGGATGGCAATCTTTTTATCAGCGGACGCAGTAAAAATGTCATCATCGGGGCAAATGGAGAAAATATCTATCCCGAACAGATAGAAGCGATAATCAATCTAAACCCCTATGTCCTAGACTCATTAGTTTTTGATATGGATTCAAAACTAGTTGCAAGAATCCACCTTGATTATGAGCTTATCGATAAAAATTTTGATGCCCAGCACAACGATGAAGCACAGCTTCACCATAGCATAGAAGATCTCCTAGAGCAGGTGCGAGCCGATGTAAACAAACAGCTTTCCACTTTTTCCAAGGTCTCAAAATACATAGAACAGACCGAACCTTTTGTGAAAACACCAACGAAGAAGATTAAGCGGTATTTGTATATTGTAGATTAATCAGTTGTTCTGTGGGTTTGGATTAACAAAGCACAGGAGCGAATACAGTTTAGAAGTATCTTTAGAAAGTTTAGGCAGTAGCTATTTTCTTATAAGAACCTTAATTTAAGCTTCGTGAAAGTTTTATCCCACTATACTCCCACACTTAATTTAAGAGATTGAAAGGAATAGCAATGAAATTTACTAAAATTGCAAGTCCGGAAATGATTGAGGACAACTGGATTCTTATTGATGCAGAAGGTAAAACTTTTGGTCGTATGATTACAGAGGTAGCAACTCATCTTCGTGGAAAGAATAAACCTTATTTTACACCAAACATGGATTGTGGTGATAGCGTTGTAATTATTAACGCATCAAAAGCAGTTTTCAAAGGTCAAGGTAAGATTAACGACAAAGAGTATTTTTCACACTCAGGTTACTTTGGTAGTACAAAAAGTGTTAAAATGATGGATCTTTTAGCAAACAACCCAGAGAAGCTTTTTAAATTAGCAACTCGTGGTATGCTTCCTAAAACAAAATTAGGCGCAAAACAGCTTAAAAAATTAAAAGTTTATGCAGGTGCTGAGCATCCTCACACTGCACAACTTAGCAAGTAAGGATTAGATAATGGCAAAAACTTACGCAACAGGACGCCGTAAAGCGTCAATAGCAAAAGTATGGTTAACTCCAGGTAGCGGAAAAATCACTATTAATGGTCTTTCACTTGACGCATGGTTGGGTGGACTTGAAGCGAAAAAACTTCGTGTAAAGCAACCACTAGTATTAACAAAACAAGAGACTTCAGTTGATATTAAAGCTACTACTTTAGGTGGTGGTTTTGGTGGTCAAGCTGATGCACTTCGCCACGGTATCTCTCGTGCTTTGGTAAAATTTGACGAATCATTTCGTGCAATCTTAAAACCTGAAGGTATGATGACTCGTGATTCACGTGTTGTTGAACGCAAGAAACCAGGTAAACGCAAAGCGCGTCGTTCTCCTCAATTCTCTAAACGCTAATCGTTTCCTTTGGTGTCCTTTTTGGACATCAAATCTTCTTTAATACCTCATTTTTATCAAAATTTTATAAAGTTTCTGACATAATAAAAACATATTTTTTTACTATAAAGGTTTCTTATGATTAAAATAACTTTAGCACTCTTAGCGTCTGCAACAATGATGTTTGCCAACTCGAAAGCACATTGGGATTACGATAAACATGGCCCAGCACATTGGGGAGAGTTCTCTTCTACATGTAAGATTGGAAAATCTCAAAGCCCTATCAATGTAAAAACAGTTGATACAGTTAATCTAAACAGTGCAAACCGTTTAATTCTTGATGAAGACTGCAATACAATAGCAAAAGTTATTGATAATGGTCATAGTATCAAAGTGACTCCAGAGGGTGGAGGAAAAATTACACTCAATGGCGTTGATTATAAACTGCTTCAATTTCATTTTCATGGACTCAGTGAAAATACAGTCAATGGTGTCCATTACGATTTAGAGATGCACATGGTTCATCAAAATGCTGATGGTAAGTTAGCAGTAGTGAGCGTACTCTATCTTGAGGGTGAAAACAATCCTCTTTTAGATAATATCCTTGGAGGCGTAGGCAGAGATATCCGCGTTAATCCAAATGATCTTTTACCAGATAACACCAAAAGATATTATCACTGGAAAGGCTCACTCACCACACCACCATGTTCAGAAGATGTAGAGTGGTACATGATGAAAGAGGCACAGTCTGCTTCTGCTGATCAGATTGAGGCATTTAGAAAATATTATGATGATAACTATCGTCCGACACAGCCTTTAAATGGTCGTAAAGTCGAAGTCCGCTAGATTACCCTCGTTCCCATCGCTCCTGCGTGGGAATGCATAAGAAGTTATAGTTATAACCCGACCCTTTTTTTCTTTTGTCCGACCCTTAACCTACAAGAGCTAAAACATTTTTCTGAACATCTGTTAGTACATTTTTAGTAACCTTGCAAATAAAAGATATATCACGCACCAAAAAATCTAAATTTTTTATCTGATCTGACAAAATAACACCTTGAATCTCTGAGCTCTTAGGAAGTTGTACTTCAAAAGGATAGCCTTTTACTTTAGAAGTAATAGGAAGGCAGACACACAAAGAAGTTTTTTCATTATAGATTTTACGAGAGAGAATAAGTGCAGGTCTTTTTCCTCTTTGCTCATGCCCTGCATGTGGTGTGAAGTTAAGCCATACTATATCACCTCTATCTGGTACATAATCACCAACTCTCATTGCCAACACTCTCACCAAAATCTATCTCTTTGTGAAGATTTTTACTGTTGATTTGCGAGATTAATATCTCTAATGTATCCTCTTTTTTTGGTCTTAGCGTCAAAATACCATCAAGCACATCTAACTCCACAAAAGAGTTATCGTCCACTTGAAGCGTATTGGCTATATCCTTAGGAATACGTAAGGCAATAGAGTTTCCCCACTTTTTCAATGCTACAGTCATAACAGATCCTTATTCGTATATACATAATGATACAGTATTAAATCTATTTTGTCAAGTTTAAACTTTCCTCGTTCCAATCACTCCACGTGAGAATGCATAAGAAGTTATAGTTATAACCCGACCCTTTTTTCTGAGAATGCATAAGAAGTTATAGTTATAACCCGACCCTTTTTTCTTTTTTCTATATCATAGAATTGAATCTAAAAAATATTTACTCAATCCCTCTTTTTGTGACTCGTAGAAAGCCATTCCGACAGCTATATCTTTTTCAGCTTCATCAAGAAGTTGAATGCTCATTAGATTAACTTCTGAAGTCGAGTTTTTGCCTCTTCTAAATCGCTAAAGCTTGCTTTTGAGTCATTGATTTGTTTATCTCTTTTAGCCAAAATTTCGAGATGCCAATTGGGAGTAAAATTACTATTTTCAGCATCTTGAGACATACTTTGCCACAACTCTTCTAAGATTATAAACTTCTCTTGTAGGGGAATTTCTTGATACTTTAGCGGTGCTGTCATAATCTAACTCCTTTTTCTATTTATTGTATAATTATTATAAACACATTATAGCACAGAGTTTTTAGAGGTGCCCTAAAGTAAAATTACTCTTTCCTCGTTCCCATCGCTCCGCGTGGGAATGCATACACAAACTAATTCTACAGCATAAAGTAATTATTAATATCTGACCCCATATACAATACAATTATAAGCTAACTTTAAAACGGGGGGGGTAAACTTATAGCAATAATTCACAAAATCAAGGGTGACAATGTTTAAGAGTATGATGATTGTATCGGTGATGGCGGTTTTGGCATTGGCGGATTTGCCATTGGGTAAGACGGGACAGATTATTGAGTATCAAGCTGGAGATGACGGAACTTATAAGGTGGGACGAGAACGGAGTTATAGCGATAACGGCAATGGCACTATAAATGATGCCATGCTAAATCTAATGTGGCAAAATGACTACAGTGATAACAAAGGCTATGACACTAATGGTACTGCGCCACAGATTAACCATGCAGATGCCATAAGCTATTGCAGTGCTATTGACCTTTCAGGGCATAACGACTGGCGACTTCCATCACGAAGAGAACTTCAAAGTTTAGTGGATTATTCTAAACCTCATCCTGGACCTGTGATTGCAGATGCTTTTGTTTCTACAACACAAGTTGATGATTGGTATTGGACGGGTACTGATTTCTCAGCAGTCACTACGGCTGCGTGGAGTGTCCATTTCGACGACGGCTTTGTCACTGCGGTCGATAAGTCTAATTCGTTTTATGTTCGTTGTGTCCGCGGGAATTGATTCTTTGAGAAAGGCACAATAAAATATGCGTTACGAGCATCTACCCATCTATAAAGCAGCACTAGAATTAGCGAGTTATCTTGGGCTTTATAGATGAGACGCAAACTATACAAAATATTCAAAGGGGAATCTGGTGAAAACACTTTTTTTAATCTTACTTTTCGGAGCACTGCTTCAGGCAAGTTATACAAAGACAAATGGCATCGTAAGTGATAGCCAAACAGGATTAATGTGGCAAGATGATTATGATAACAATACTACGAGCACAGGAGATACCGTTCCTAATATGAACTGGACAGAGGCTATTGGCTATTGTAATGATTTAACAGACTTAGGATATGACGATTGGCGACTACCAAATGTTAATGAATTAGTCTCAATTACTGATGACGCCACTTATGCTCCTGCTATTAATAGTGTATTTGAACATACTGCAAACAATTGGTATTGGAGTGCCACTACTTATGCAGCAGACGCTACGGTTGCGTGGGGTGTCGATTTCGACTACGGCAATGTCTATGCGATCAATAAGTCTCCTTCGGGTTATGTTCGTTGTGTCCGCGGGTCTATTGCCCCTTTGAATACTCCCCTTGTTCCAGTCTTGATGTATTTATTGGATTAGTTTGGGGTGTAGCAGTAAGCGGAAAGGTTATTACAAACTCAATAGCAGACTCTTTACATGTAAGCGCATGGGGAACACTAATAAACGGAACCGATAGCTTCTCCTCGTTCCCATCGCTCCGCGTGGGAATGCATACACAAACTAATTCTACAGCGTAAGTTAATTATAAATACCTCGTATGATTTTCTTTGGGAGCTTCACTCTTTATGCGTCGTAAAGAGGTGGCATAAGCTCAATAATGTGTTATAATCGCATCAAAAAATGAGTTTTGATGCGATTGTATATTTTACTTTTTATCCTTACATGTAAGCTTTTTTCTGCGACACTCTATCTCAATATTTCAGCAAACCCCTCCCGTCTCAACCCTATTTTAGCTACTGACTCTGGAAGTTCGCAAATCGCGGATTTTATCTTTAGTTCATTAGTAAAATATGATGAAAATGGTACAAATATTATCGGTGATTTAGCTGAAGATTTCTATTTTGAAAACAATACAACGCTTATCTTTCATCTTAAAAAAAATGTGAAGTGGCACGATGGTGAAGCATTTAGCGCAAAAGATGTTGCCTTTACCTTTAAACTTATCAATGATGACTCTGTAGTTTCTCCTTATACTTCCACCTTTCGTATGGTAAAAAGTGTTGAAGTTCTTGATGATTATACGCTCAAAGTTACCTATAAAGAGCCCTATTTTAAAGCTTTAGAGACATGGATGATGGGGATTTTACCCTATCATCTGCTCAAAGATGAGAAAAATATTATGAGTGCGGCTTTCAATACAGCGCCTATAGGAACAGGACCTTAT
>Ga0256840_1003765_pt1 | contig 11944 bp, 11 predicted proteins | sample 355202metaG_FD_185969 | JGI IMG/M metagenome (GOLD analysis project Ga0256840, IMG submission 185969) | Hydrothermal vent microbial communities from Mid Atlantic Ridge, Atlantic Ocean - 355-202 | ecosystem: Environmental > Aquatic > Marine > Hydrothermal vents | place: Atlantic Ocean: Mid...
TCATAGTTATCCTTTTTCTGTTATAGAACTATAGATTAATAAGGTTACAAGAATATTACATTTTTAGAGGTGCCCATAAGTAATAAACTTGTAATAAACAAATATTATACTTTTCAAACTAATTCAGGATGTGATACTATGAAAACAAGAGAATTTGTAATTAAGACTAAAAACTTAGAGATAGAGTATGATGATTCACTAACAGTTGATTTAATTCAAGAGTATGTATTTGAAGAATTAGAAGTTCCTGCAGAGTACATTGAGTCAATGAGTGTTACTTCTAATAGAGTAAACATCAAACTATCTAAAGAAAAAAGATATTTTAATGATGACTGGTATGTTAACTTGCAGAGAGTGGCTTAGTTGTTGGTAGAGAAAAAGATACAAGAAGTGACTCTATTGTTTGATGACGAGATTGTAAATTTATAGTTATAGCTTGTGCAAATCTTCTTGACTATATAGAGTCCAAGTCCGAATCCACCTTCACTTTTGTTCTCTCTTACAAATTTTTTGACTATTTGAGAAGAATCTTTTATAGCTCCCTCATTAATGATTTCTAATGAATTTTGAAGTTTTATTTCAAGAGTGGCACCTTGGGGAGAGTATTTAATTGCATTAGACAAGAGGTTATCAATAAGTCTAATGATATCCTCTTTACTGGCTTTGAGTTCTCTCTCTTTGAGATTTAACTTTAAGTGTAAAGACTTGTTTTTTATAAATGTAGCAAAAAATTCTACGCGTTCTTCTATAAGTTTTTTAAGTGCAACACTCTCTATGTCAATTCGTTTTTGATGCTCTAGGCGCACATATGTTAAATCTTGAAAAAGTTTAGAGATTCTAAATGCTGAGCTCTCTATTTTTTTAAACTCTTCACTCTCTTTACAGAGAGGGTAAATCTCTTGAGCTAATTCTATATTGATTAGAATGTTACTAAGAGGAGTATTTATCTCATGGGTAGCATCGCTGATAAAATCTTCAAGTGACTCTATGGTCTCTTTCATAGGTCTTAAAAATGCTCTTCCAAGCACAAAAGATATAAAGATAATAAAGAGTGTGCTCAGTATTGAAAATATAACTATAGAGAGAAGAAGCTCTTTATGCTCTTTAGAGATGTCAATGTAAGAGAGAAAAAGAATATCACCCCACATTTTATGCTCTTTTAAAAGATAATAGAGTCTGTCATTATCTATAAAAAACTCTTTAGAGAGGTCAATATTTTTTGGTTCAAATGAGCCTATTTTCAACTCTTTATTGATATATATTGCTAAGGGAATATTGTCATACTTTGGAGTTACACCACTAAAAAGAAAGCCACTTGTTTTGTTCTTTTGTATAAAAGTATCTATGTTCTCTTTTATTTTTGTTGTATTGTTTGTGATGATAAGCTGATAACTCATTTTGTAGTAGAGAAATGTTCCAATACTCAAAAGAAGAAGTGAAGAGCTTATGTAGATAAGCAAAAAACGTCTAAAAGACTTCTTCTCATTCAACATATCTATACCCTAAGTTTTTAATTGTCTCTATCTTCTCTTTGCCTAAAACTTTTCGTAAGGAGTTGATGTATACACGTAGTGAAGATTCACTCACCTCTTCACAATAGTCATATATAGACTCAAATATAGCTTCTTTGGAGAGTATTTTACCATCATTTTGAATAAATATATTGAGTAGACGAATTTCTTTTGCAGTGAGCTTTACTATGTTGTTTTCTCTATAGAGTATCTGTTTTTGAGTATCAAACTGAAGCGAGGGTGTTACTTTTACAAGAGTCTCATTTTTATAAAGACGACGTAAAATCGCATTTATACGTAGATGAAGTTCTGAGAGAGAAAATGGTTTTGTTAAGTAATCATCACCACCTGATAAAAAACCTTTTTCAATATCTTTACTAGAGTTAAGTGAAGTTAAAAAAATGATAGGAACTGTAGAGTTTTTACGAATCTCTTTAGCAACTTCAAAACCATGAAGATGAGGAAGCTTACCATCAAGTATGATGATGTCATAATGGTTCTCGTATACCATTTCAACTGCTTTTTCTCCATCAAATACGGCACTACATGCAAAAGACTTCATTTGTAAATATTTACATATAGTACTGTTTAAATCAACATCGTCTTCAACTACAAGTATATGAATCATAAGCGAGTAGTAAGTCTATCTTCTAAGCATAAGTAGAAAGGAGTGGACTTGCTGCAGATGTTGTATCTTTCTTAGTGTTTTGATCAAGTATGTCTAAAAGTGTTTGTGTATACTCTTGGTCACTCATAGTTGATTGATCAACTGTTTTCATATCTGATACCATAGCAGCTCTTTGACTCTGGTCCATAGAACTCATCTTCTCTTTAAGGGCATTTCTGTCATCAGTTGAGAGAGATTGCATGATATCTTTCATTCCACCTTGACCTTGTCCTCCGCCACTGCCATCCATTTTTCTCTGTTGCATCTGTTGCATTTGACCTGCTCCATTTACTGCATCTATTGCCATAATATTTCCTTTTGTTTTCTAAGATATTGAAATTTTATACTTTCAATGTTAAGTGTACGTTAATTACACACCTTGGGCATCACTTTTATTTGTAGTCCATATAAAAACCAAAGGAATAAACAGTAGTGTTAAAAATGTCCCAACTATAAGTCCACCTATGGCAACAGCACCTAGAGGTGCTAGCTTTTCAAGTCCTATGGCACTTCCTAATGCTACTGGAATCATTCCTGCTGATGTTGCAAATGCTGTCATGATTACTGGGCGAGTACGGATTCGGATACTCTCTAGCATCGCCTCCGTTACTGCCATTCCCTCATTTATTTTTTCAAGTGCAAAGTGTATGAGTAAAATAGCATTGTTTACTATGATACCAGAGAGCAGTATGAATCCCATCATCGCTGGCATAGAGGTGTGGTAGTTGAGAAATAGCATAATCCATGAAGCTCCTACTACAGTTAGCGGGATAGAGAGAATAACCATGAGTGATATTTTAACAGAGTTAAAGAGTGCAATTAACATAAAAAATATTAAAACCACAGCAAAACCGATAGCCCCAACCATACGAGCTCCAGAGTTTTGAAACTGTTTTATATCACCTGTCTGTTCCATTGTGACACCATCAGGAAGTATTTTTTCTTTAAATGCCGCTTCAAAGTTACTCATGATGTGTGAAATAGCTGCTTTTTCTCTAAAGCCATAAACATTGAGTGTGTACTTGAGTCCCTCTCGTGTTATGAGAGAAGGCTCCTCTATCTTACTAACAGTTGCTACTGCCATAAGGGGTATTTTTCCTTTTGGAGTCCTGAGTAAAAAGCCCTCAAAATCACCTAAAGAGTTACGACTTTTTTGATCAACCCAAAGACGAATTTGAAAGTCTGTAGAGTTATTGAGGTGAAAAGATGCCACTTGTGCTCCACGAGTAAAAGTTTGCAGTTGTCGTGATATCTCTGCGTTTGTAAGACCAAAGTGAGCCGCTTGCTTCTCATCTATGTTAAGCTGATAGATACTTTTGTTGTTTGCCCATGTTTTTGATACAGAGACTATACCCGCTGTCTCTCTCATAGCCTCTTCTACTAAATCACCAGCAGCTTGAAGGTCCTCAAGTCTATCACTGTAGAGAGTAACATCAAGATTTGCTCGAATACTTGCAAGTGCAGTAGCACCATAATCAACCACATCAACACTCTGTATATTTTCTATAAGGTTGAGTTCACGGCGAAGTTTTCGTTCTATCTCCCATATAGTCTCACTACGTTTATATCTATCAACATAGGTTGCTGTTATGGCGATATTGTCTATACCACTACCACTTCCTATGCTCATAATACCTGCTTCACTCCCAATAGCACTAGAGAGATAAAGTAGTTCACCATGTTTAGCGATTATTGCATTTGCTTCTTTGAGTACTTTTTTACTCGCTTGTAGAGGAAGGTTTGGATCTACTCTAAGAGATATTTTTACTCCACCTGTATCCATAGGAGGCATCAATTCTTGTCCTACTATGGGCATGACACCCTTAACACTTGTGACAAATAAAAACAGAAGTACTAGCATATAACTAGTTGCTACAAGTTTACTTTTGAGTGCTGCTTTGACAGCTTCTGAAAAAAATGATGCAACACTTTGAGAAAAACCACCTGTAATTTTTTCAAAAAATGCTTCACTTTTTAAAATCCACGGCTTTTTGATAGTAAGAACCTTGAGTGATATTAGTGGTACGGCAGTAACAGAGATGATATATGAAGCACCAAGTGCTAGAAGTAGTGTTCCTACAAGTGGCTGAAAAACAGTTTGAGGATAACCCCCTACAAAAAGCATAGGAGAGAGGGCTATCATGGTTGTTATTGTTCCAGAGAGGTCGGCAAACATTATCTCTTTGGTTCCCGAGTATACAGCCTTATGTATGTCATCATGGAGCTCTTCATAGTGGCGTTCTATATTTTCCATAACGACAACTGCATCATCGAGTAGGAGACCAAGAGAGAGGATAATAGCTGTGAGTGTTACGACATTAAACTCTACTCCTGCTATCCACATGAGTGCAATTGTTGTTGCATATACAAGTGGAATTGTCACAAGAATAACTAAAACTTGACGAAAAGAAGCTAAAAAGAAGAAAATGACTATAGTAGACATAATAATAGCATCACGAAGAGACTCAAACATATTTGTCGTACTTTGAACAATGGTATCTTTTTGTGTATCTGTTATCTCAAAGTTGATGTTTTTATACTTCTCTTTAAATGAATCTATTTTCTTTTGTACTAAGTCAACACTTTTTATAACATCGGCATTTTGAGAACGTTGTACTGCAAGGGCAATAGCTGGCTTATCATTTCCAAAGTACTCAGCAGAATTTTCATAGTGACCAAAATAGACTTTGGCTACGTCTCCGAGTGTGATGTCTGAAGTAATAGCGATATTTTTAAGATGTGAAATAGTCTCGCGTTTACCCAAAGACTTTAGCAAATAACGACTTTTATGACTTGTGATGAAGCCTATAGCAAAGTCGTCATCATTGGCTTTAATCTTAGCTATGATTGTAGATATATCAAGGTTATATCTATCGAGTTGCTCTTTATCTACAATAACTTGTATCTCTTTTTTGTATCCACCAAATATATTTACATCTGCAATACCATCGAGTTTAATAAGCTCATGTTTAAGCTCAGTTTGGGCAAGTTGTCGAACATCTTCGAGTGGCATTGAGCCATCCTTAGAACTCAATGCATAGGTGACTATTGGAGCCGTTGTTGCCGTGATTTGAATAATTTTTGGTGCTAAAATTGAACTCGGAAGTTCTGCTTTTATCTTATCAAGTGCATTGCTCACATCACTCGTTGCCCCATCTATCCCTTTTACATACTCAAACTCTGCGTTTATAACACTCACTTCATCTATAGTCGTAGAGTAAACACGGCGAACATTGTCAAGAGTATAGAGCTCCTCTTCTACAACTATGCCAACATTTGTAGCGATACTCTTTGCAGAAGCACCAGGCTCAACGATGACAACTGCTACAGTAGGGTAGTTTGAATCAGGAAAGAGTTTTCTATCCATCTTCCCATAACCAATAGCTCCTAAAAAAAGAAAAAGTGTTAAAAATGAAAATATAAAATAGGGTCTATTGAGTAACATGTCTATAATAGAGGTGCTTTTTTTCATGACTATTTATCCTCGTTAATCATAACTTCACCATAGCTTGGAAGGAGTGAGAGCTTCGCCTCAGCAGCTTGTGCGACAGGAACAGTTGGACATTGAGAGATAAGAACTCTCTCTTCATTTTGTAGCAAGACATCAACTATTTGTGCAGTGAATTTCTTATCACGATAGAGCATGATGAAGCTTGCATCCCTTTTATGTAAAATTGTATCTATAGGAAGAGTGCACCCTTTAGCACTCTCGATTGATACTGCTATACTTTTGTACGATTTATTTGCAAAAGGGAGTGTTTTATAGGGTTTGACTTCAGCTACAAGTAGAGAGTTTTTTGCATCCTCATAGCGTTTTGTAACTTCTCCAACAAGCTTTGCATCAATAGAAACCTTTTGCCCCACTAAAATAGGCTCATCCCCATCTACAAAACTAAAGAGTAGTTTTTGATCATTTGAGTTAAGTGTAAGGAGCGGTTTCCCTCCAAGCGCTAAAGAGCCTGCATCACTAAGCTTTTCTCCAATAGTTCCACTAAAAGGAGCTTTAAGATTAAGATAACGCAGTTGTGAGTTGAGTTGTTTTATGTTTTCTTCTACACCGACAAGTGCAGAACGTTTTGTTTGGTACATCACTGAAGAGTTGTCGTAAGCCTCTTGAGAGATAGCGTTGATAGCTAAGAGTTTTTTATTGCGTTGTAATATGTTTTTTGCACTTTTAAGATCACTGCTAAGGGCTGATTTTTTCTCTTTAAGTGAAGCAAGCGCTGCTTTTGTTTCGCTATCATCAAGTGATACAAGCAGATCTCCTTTTTGGACTCTGTCACTCTCATGAACATATATTTTTTTGATTTTTGCTGTAAATTTTGAGGCTATAAAAGCACTTTTACTCGCTTGGAGTTGGGCTAAAAACTCTCTAGTTTTTTCTAGTGTTTGTTCTTGTGGCAGAACAGTTTTTACACTACGAAGATAAGTAAGTGGTTTAGATAAGTTTTCAACAATCTCTTTTTCTTGAAGTAGAAATTTTGCGGCTACAACTCCTACACCTACTGCTACAACTATCATTATAATTTTTTTCATTACTTCTCTCCTTTTTCGTTGAGGTACTCTATGTAGTACTCTGCTTTTGCTGATTCATACTTGGCGTTTATCATTTTTGCTTTTGCAAGCAGCTCTTTGGCTTGTGTATCTAGCAGGTCATCTAGTGTGATGGCATTACTCTCATACTTGACAGCTTCAGCCTTTGCAATTTCACTCAAAAGTGCATACTGTGTAACTGCGGCTTCATAATCGGCAACCGATAAGGCTAACTTACTTCGCGCTATTTTATAGTTTTTTTGTAGGTTTAGCTTCGTGTCATTGAGTGAGAGTTGGGCTAAGACAAGGTCAAGTTTTTGTGACTCTACAAAAGAAGACTTCACACCAAAGTCATACAAATTCCACTTAAGATGTAGACCAACTTGCCAAATCTCAGCACTATTAAACTCTCCCTCGTTTATAAAGGTAGTATTTGGTACAGAAGATGAAGGTGGTGTTGTGTTTGTTGTGGCGTTTGGTCCAAAGTTTGTTCCATAGTAAGCCCCAAAATCAATGACTGGATAGTAGGCAGATTGAGATTTTTCTATCTGTTTTTGTGCCACACTATTTTGAGCTTTTGCAAGTTTGTAACGCTGAAGAGACTCAACTGCCATTGTTTGTATTGTGCTAGTTTGAAATGAAATGGCTATATCTTCAGCTGTATCAAACGCCACCCCACCCATAAGTGCTACAAGTGAAGCCTTGAGTATGTCACTGTTTGCTAGCATCTTTTTCTCATTTGATAATGCTTCTTGGTAGGAATTTTGTGCTTTGAGAAAATCAAGTTTTGACTTACTACCGAGCTTATAGGAATCCTCTATATGCCCCATCAGTTTTTTTTGTGAAGCAGTGTAGAGCTTTTGTGCTTTGAGCTGTTTTTGCAGAGCAAGTAAGGAAACGTAGAGACTTTTGGCATTGTAGATGAGCTCCTCTTTTGCTAAATTTGTCTTTATAAGTGAGTTTTGATAAGCAATATCAGAGATTTTATAAGAGCTTTTTTGAGCAAAACCATCAAAAAGTATAACATTGTAAGCTACACCAGCACTAAAGAGATCATTTGTCGCAGGAATCTCATAGGCTCCTGTTGGAGTGCTTACAATATCCATGGGAGTAAGTGGGGCTAGTGTGCGGGCATTGTTATAATGGTCATAGTTTGCTATGAGATCAAAACGACCAAAGTTTTTGCTCTGAGTGCTACTACGAAGAGCATCAGATTTTTTAGACTCAATCTCTGTCTGTTTAAGAGAGTTGTTATGAGTGAGAGCATTTTCTAATACTGCATCTAAGGACATTGCACTCAAAGATGTCATACATACTAAAGAGGTGAAAATATATTTTTGTATCATTGAAAATCTACCTTTTCTAAGATTATCTTAAAAGTATAGTGCTCTAGTGTTAAGTAAACATTAACATTAATATTTATTAACATTCTCTTAACACCAAAAGTATATACTTCTTGCAACTTAATAGAGGAAAAAATATGAAATACCCACAATTTTTTAATGATATAGAGTCTATAACTCTTTATGATGATCTGAGTCAGTTTTTAGGTGTAAATGATGATGGTGTTGTTGAGATTACTTATGCAGATATTGTCAAAACTGCAGGGCATAGTTGTGCTACTGTAGCAGGGGCTTATTTGGTAGCGCTCAAAGGACTTAAGGCTCTTTATGGTGAGACCCTTCCTGCACGTGGTATGATACAAGTAGAGCTAAAAAATGCTCCTACAGAAGATAATGCAGGTGTAGTAGCTTCAGTTCTCTCAAACATTACAGGAGCGACAATAGATTTCGGTTTTGGTGGCATACCTACAGGGAAGTACAACAGAAGAAACTTGCTCTTTTTTAGTGCAAACATAGATGCTGATGTCTGTTTTACTCGTAAAGATACAGGCAAAAAAGTCTATGTTAGCTACACACCACAAAAAGTAGTAAACCCAATGGCAATCCTAAAAAGTGCTATCGTTCCAGATGCAACAGAGGAGGACAAAAAAAGTTTTCCAAAGAGATTTCAAGAGATGGTAAAGAGTGTTTTTGAAAATAGTGATAAAGTTATCAGTGTCAGAATAGAATCTTAACATAGAATTAACATTATGAAGATATACTTACCTTATAAACAAAATAAGGAGTTTATGATGAAAAGTTCAATATTAATAATAGTAGGTTTAGCAACAACTGCTTTTGCTTCACCAAGTGCGGAGCTTGTTTTTGACAGTAAATGTGCAGTATGTCATATTAAAACCATGCCAACAGATAGAGCAAATATGGTAGCACCTGCACTTATTGGAGTTATGAGACATGTTAAAATGGCATATCCAAACAAAGATGAAGCTGTGAAATTTATAGTTGACTATGTTCAAAACCCTAGTAAAGATAAAGCTATATGTATGCCACAAAAGATAGCTCGCTTTGGGTTGATGCCATCTCAAAAAGGCAACATAACTAAAAAAGAGCTGCAAGAGGTCTCGGAGTGGATGTTTGATAACTATCCACCTGCAAACTTCGCTTGTAATTCAAGAGCACAAGGCAAAGGCGGTATGCCTAGAGGTGGTAAAGGGATGATGAATCGTCCTAGTTTCTCAATGTTTGATACAGATGGAAATGGTGTGATTACTCAAGAAGAATTTAACACTTTTAGAACAACAAGAATGCAAAATAGAATGAATACTCAAGGTCAGATGCAAGGTAGAAGTGGTATGGGTCAAAGACAAGGTAGTGGTATGCAAAACAGACCAACATTTGTAATGTTTGATGCAAATGGAGATGGGGTAGTTACAAAAAAAGAGCTTACAGACTTTAGAGAAAAAAGACAATCACAAAGATCTGCTCAAGGAATGCCTATGCGAAATGCAGCAAATGCACCGTCTTTTGAGAGTATGGATATAGATGCTAATGGAGAGTTGACTCAAGAGGAGTTGAACACTTTTAGAATGAATAGATTTAACAAAAAATAAGGAGAAAATTATGAAAAAGTTAATACTAATAGCTATTTTAGCAACAACAATATGGGGAGCAGATTTTTCAGGCTACACGACTGAAAAGCTCATAGAGATGAGAGGTACTGTAGCTGTAGAGCAGAGAGATGCTTTTAGAGCTGAGATGAAAAAAAGAATCAAAACAATGACACCAGAGCAAAAAGAGCTTTTTATGCAAAGTAAACAAAAAAGAAGTGGCATGGGTCAAGGTCATGGCATGGGGATGCAAAACTACTAATGTATTCTGCAGATAGACAATATCTGCAGTCATAAGGAGTCTTCGAAGAGTTCAATAATCTTTGACAAACAGACAAATACCTGACAATAATAAATATCAAATACTTCATTTAACATTCGCTTAACATGATAATTATATAATATATGCTTATTATAAAAATCAGGAGTAATGAATTTATGAAAAATCTCTTTTTATATCTTGTATCTTTTCTTTTTCTGAGTATAGGCTCTCTTTTTGCTGAATCACTCTCTTTGGAAAAAGCGATACAAACAGCACTAAAACACCATCCAGATGTTCGCACATTTTCACTTAAGGTAAAGCAGTCTGAGTCCGCTTATGACTCTGCATTTGCAAGTTATCTGCCTCAAGTGTCACTTCAGGCAAACTACAATGCACTCCAGACTTATGTACTCCCTCAAAATGGTACTTTTCATACCATAGATGATGATGGTTGGAGTGCGGGGGCTTCACTCCAACAGAAGATTTGGGATTTTTCTAAAACCTCTTCTTTGGTTAATGCATCTAAACTCGATAGCACTATCTCAGAGCTCTCACTCAAAGATTTTAAATCTCTGCTTCGTTCACAAGTCAAAGGCTTATATGCTCTTATGTATGTACAAAAAGAGGCTATAGATGTTCGTAAAAAAGATTTAGAAGCGAAAGAGGCTTACTATGCTCAGGCAAAAGCACTTGTAAAAGAGGGACTCAAAACAGATGCAGATGCAAGTCGTTTTCTCTCTTCTGTTTATATCGCACAGGATAACTTAGCCATCTCTCGTGCCTCATTTTTAAAGGCAAAAAACTCCCTCTCTCTTTACATGGGAGAGAGTATATCAGATGAGGTAGAGCTTGAGAATAGTTTTGAGAGTACTCCTCATATAGAAAAAGAGACACTTCAAAAAGATATACTTCAAAACAACTACCAACTCCAAATAGTCTCAAAAAGTATAGAGAAAAATCAACTGATTCATAAATCGACTCAAGCTTCTCACTATGGTTCCATAGATGCAGTAGCATCCTACACACACTTTGATACACTTAATGCATATGATGCCAAAAATGCAGGAATCGTTTTAAATATACCACTCTATAGTGGTGGAAGAACTTCAGCAGAGGTGCAAAAAGCAGATATAAGTACACAAATAGCGAAGGCACAAGAGGCTTCAGAGCTTTTAAAACTCCAAGAGCAGAGTGAATCACTTCTCATAGATATAGAACGCTACAAAAAGACAATAGCCGCGAAAAAAGCACAAGAGCACTCTGCACAAAAGACACTTAATGTTTTAGAGGGACGCTACAAAGAGGGTCTTGCAACTTACATAGAGGTGTTAGATGCTACTTCACTTCTCTTAAATGCGAAGTTAGGACTACTTGAAGCTTACTACTCAAAAAGTATAGCCTTAAACAATTTAGAGTACTTACAAGGAAAATAGAAATGAAAAACAGTATAAAATATCTCATAATTATAGCACTCATAGCAGGAGCTGGAGCACTTTTTTATAGTAAGGTATATATCCCAAAAACGACTTATGTAAAAGAGTCGGTCAAAGTGAAAGATATGGCTATAGAAGTCTCAGGCATAGGAACACTCGATGCACAAAATATTTACAGAGTGAGTGCTGGAGTAAATGCCAAACTGCTAGAGATGGAGTTTGAGGCAGGGGAGTGGGTCAAAAAAGGTGACCTTTTAGCAAAACTTGATAGTGTCGATATGCCAGTAGCACTCTCACAAAGTAAAATAAGTGTCACAAAATCTCGCTCAGAACTTACAGCCTTGCAGAAAGAGCTAGAGAGTCTCAAAGCGCAAAAACATCTTGCTCTCATCACATTTGAGCGCTATAAAAAGCTTAAAAAACAGTCCTATGCTTCACAGTCAGAGTATGACAAAGCAGCTGCTGACTTGGATGTAGTAGAGGCTCAGATGAAGTCAACACAGGCACATATAGCTTCTGCACGCATAGCGATAAGCATTGCTCAAAAGAGTGTCAAAGCTCTTGAGGAAAAACTTGCTCGGTTTGAGG
>Ga0256840_1003766_pt1 | contig 11941 bp, 9 predicted proteins | sample 355202metaG_FD_185969 | JGI IMG/M metagenome (GOLD analysis project Ga0256840, IMG submission 185969) | Hydrothermal vent microbial communities from Mid Atlantic Ridge, Atlantic Ocean - 355-202 | ecosystem: Environmental > Aquatic > Marine > Hydrothermal vents | place: Atlantic Ocean: Mid...
AGGAGAAAAGATGAAGATGTGGAAAACAGGAGTAGTTTTAACAGTTGCAGTTGCTGCATTAAGTGCTGGTAATTTTAAGCCAGCGGTCGTATTTGATATGGGCGGCAGATTTGATAAGTCATTTAACGAGGGTGTCTATAATGGCATCGAGAAGTTTAAAAAAGAGACTGGCATAAGCTACAAAAGTTTTGAAATCACAAATCCTACTCAAAGAGAACAGGCAATCAAAAAGATGGCAAAAAGAGGTGCAAACCCTGTGTTAGGTATCGGTTTTGCTCAAGGTCCTGCTATCGATAAAGTTGCAAAAATGTACCCTAATACAAAGTTTGGTATCATAGACATGGTAGTAAATAGACCAAATGTTCAATCTATAGTTTTTAAAGAACAAGAGGGTTCATTTTTGGTTGGTATGCTAGCAGCTATGGCATCAAAAACTCACAAAGTTGGTTTTATAGGTGGTATGGATATACCATTGATTAGAAAATTTGAGTGTGGATATGAGCAAGGCGTAAAATACGCAAATCCAAAAACAGAAGTGATAGTAAATATGACAGGAAGTACACCATCAGCTTGGAATGACCCAAGCAAAGGTGGAGAGTTGGCAAAAGGACAGTTTGATAGAGGGGTAGATGTGATTTTTGCTGCAGCCGGAGGCACAGGAATAGGTGTATATCAAGCAGCCAAAGATGCTGGTAAGTTAGCTATAGGAGTGGATTCTGATCAAAACTATTTACAACCTGGTACTATGCTTACATCAATGGTAAAAAGAGTAGATGTAGCTGCATATAACCTTTTTAAATCTGTTAAAGACGGCACATTTAAACCAGGTATCAAAGCACTTGGATTAAAAGAAAATGGTGTAGATTGGGCACTTGATAAATACAATAAAAATTTGATTACTCCGCAGATGAAAAAGGCTGTTGATCAAGCTAAAGCAGATATTATATCAGGCAAGATAAAAGTTCACGACTATATGTCTAACAATAGCTGCACATACTAATCACAGCAAACTGCTTATGTCTGATGTAGCCATTGAGCTAAAGGGAATATCCAAATCCTTTGGCTCCGTACAAGCAAATAAAAATGTTGATCTTAAGATTTACAAAGGTACCATTCATGGTGTAGTTGGTGAAAATGGTGCTGGTAAATCTACTCTAATGAGTATATTGTATGGCTTTTATGAAGCTGACAGTGGTGAGATATATGTTGATGGCAAAGAGACTGCTATACATAATTCTACCGATGCGATTCGTGCTGGTATAGGTATGGTGCATCAGCATTTTATGCTTGTAGAGAACTTTACTGTACTTGAAAATATAATTCTTGGAGCAGAGAGCGGAATGATGCTCTCTCATAGTATCGCTAAAGCCAAGAGTGAAGTTAAAAAACTTGAACAAAATTATGGTTTATATATAGATTTAAATGCTAGAATCGATACCATACCAGTTGGGCAGCAACAAAGAGTAGAGACTATAAAAGCCTTGTATAGAGGCGCAAAAGTGCTTATACTTGACGAACCCACTGGTGTTTTAACTCCTCAAGAGGCTGAACAGCTGTTTGATATCCTGCGTGCACTCAAAAAGCAGGGAACTACTATCGTGATAATCACTCATAAACTTCGAGAGATAATGAATCTAACCGATAATGTGTCAGTCATGAGAAACGGAGAGATTGTTGCCAATCTAAAAACATCTCAAACAAGCAAAGAAGAGCTTGCCGAGCTTATGGTGGGCAGAAGTATTCGCATGGAGATCGACAAATCACCTGCCAAGCCAGGAGAAATTTTGCTTGAAGTCAAAAAACTTGGACTTACTGATGCCCATGGCGTTAGGAGATTGGACAATTTGAACTTCAATGTAAGAGCTGGCGAGATTGTAGGGGTTGCCGGAGTATCTGGAAATGGGCAAGGAGAGCTTCTTGAGGTACTTGCCGGTATGCGTACATGTACAGAGGGAGAGGTCAAGATCTCTTCCGTTGCCATCACTCCTTCGCTTGCTACAAATCCTAAAAAGATCAGAGAAGCAGGTATCGCTCATGTTCCTGAAGATAGGCTAAAAAGAGGTCTTATACCGCAATTTTCTGCTAGTGAATCATCGATATTGGGTTATCATAATTCTCCCGCATATAATGGTATGATTTTGACCAAAACAGGAGCAATCAGAAGACATTGTGTAGATATTATGGAACGATTTGATGTCAGACCTCAAAATCCAGATATAAAATCGGCGAATTTTTCAGGTGGCAATCAGCAAAAACTGATACTAGCTAGAGAGATGGATCGTTCCCCAAAAGTTTTGCTTGTTGGACAGCCTACTAGAGGTGTAGATATAGGTGCTATTGAATTTATTCATAAGCAGATCGTGGCTATGAGAGATGAGGGAAGTGCGGTGCTACTGGTTTCTGGAGAGCTTGATGAGCTTTTGTCTTTGTCAAATCGCATAATCGTGATGTTTGATGGCAAAATAGTAGGAGAAGTTGATGCTAAAGATGCAGATGAGAAGAGTTTGGGACTTATGATGACAAATTCTCACGAAGGGGCGAGTGTATGAGTAGAACATCTAAATCACTACCTGTCTGGGCAGATATTTTATTGATACCCTTGATTAACCTTGCGATGGCGCTTGGGGTTTCTGCTCTTATCATATATCTTATCGGAGAAAATCCTATCGAGGCACTGAAGTTGATGATTGAAGGAGCATTTGGTAGTAGTGAAGGTATAGGATATACTCTATATTATGCTACTAACTTTATCTTTACGGGACTTGCAGTAGCTGTAGCTTTTCATGCGATGTTATTTAATATAGGTGGAGAGGGGCAAGCTTATATAGGTGGTCTCGGTGTCGCTGTCGCACTACTTGCGCTTGATCACTATCTGCCTTTTTGGTTGCTTTTTCCTATTGCGATTATGTCAGCTATGCTTTTTGGTGCAGCTTGGGCAGCTATACCTGCTTATCTGCAGGCATATAGAGGTAGCCATATAGTTATAACTACTATCATGTTTAACTTCATTGCTGCAAATCTTATGGTATATCTGCTTGTAAATGTATTTATCATGCCAGGTAGTATGACTCCGCAAAGCCGTACTTTTTTAGAATCGGCATGGATGCCTACTATGCAGGCGATGTTTGCAACATTTGGGATTAAAATTTCAGAATCTCCTTTGAATTTCAGCTTTATCATTTCATTGATTACATCTTTGTTGGTTTGGATATATATTTGGCATACAAGATGGGGATATGAGATGCGTTCAGTCGGTTTTAGTGAGCCAGCTGCTTCATATGCCGGAATAAATACTAAAAAAGTCATCATGATTACCATGCTGATTTCAGGTGCATTAGCAGGACTTGCAGGCGTCAATGAGATCATGGGTGTTCAGCATAAGCTTATGCTTGATTTTGTGGCTGGGTATGGCTTTACTGGTATAGCTGTGGCACTTATGGGTCGCAATCATCCTGTTGGTATCATTATGGCAAGTATCCTTTTTGGAGCTCTTTTTCAAGGTGGAGCAGAGCTATCTTTTGATATGCCAGCAATCTCTAAAGAGATGGTATTTGTTATTCAAGGTCTCATCATCTTATTTAGTGGAGCTTTGGCATACATGAGTAAACCATGGGTGGAGAGACTGTTTTCCATCTTTTATAGAAAAATAGAAGCCAAGGAGGCGTAAATGGATCTTTCACTAAATGATTTGCTTTCTATACTATCAGCGACTATACGCCTATCTACGCCTTTGATATTTGCTGCCATGGCTGGGATTTTTTCAGAGAGATCCGGTGTTGTAGATATAAGTTTAGAAGGTAAGCTTCTTGCTGGTGCATTTGCAGCAGCAAGTGTGGCTGCTGTGACGGGATCAGCATGGCTTGGACTTGGTGCAGCTATATTGACTGGCATGGCGCTTAGTCTTGTGCATGGATTTGCTTCCATAACGCATAAGGGCGATCAAGTAGTAAGTGGAGTGGCCATCAACATCATAGTCTCTGGACTGACAGTTGTGCTGGGAATTGCGTGGTTTCATAGGGCTGGACAGACTCCCACATTGCCAAGTAGTGCTAGATTTATGTCTATAAAACTTCCCGGAGCCGATGCGATTTCTCAAGTGCCTTTTTTGGGAGAGATATATACTAAGCTCATTAGTGGTCATAATTTGTTGGTTTATTTAGCGTTTGTTTGTGTCGGATTAACATATTGGATACTTTTTAAAACTAGATTTGGATTGCGATTGAGAGCAGTGGGTGAAAATCCAAAAGCTGTTGATACTGCCGGAATTTCTGTGGATTTCCTTAGATATAGGGCTATATTGATTGGTGGTATCCTTACAGGCATAGGAGGTACTTATATCTCTATCGCGCAAAATGCTTCATTTACTAGAGATATGTCCGCAGGTCAGGGATATATAGCACTAGCAGCCATGATATTTGGTAAGTGGAAACCTACTCCAGCTATGTTATCGTGCTTTTTGTTTGGTTTTTTAGAAGCTCTGTCCATGAGGTTGCAAGGTGTTGTTGTTCCTTTCTTGGGCGAAGTTCCTGTGCAACTCATACAGGCAGGACCATATATATTGACCGTTGTACTTTTAGCAGGATTTGTCGGTCGAGCTATCGCACCAAAAGCAGATGGCGTACCGTATATAAAAGAGAGGTAGTTTATAAATTTTCAGGACCAAATGAACAAGGAAGAAGCTCTTGAAGATGGAAGCTTTTTAGATAACCTCTATCTATATCGCATATATGCACAAGAGTATCTTTATCGCAAAATTCTCTGATTCTTTGCCTACAAGCTCCGCATGGGGTTATTAGTTCATCTGATTTGCCTATGACTACTATCTCTTTTATCACTCTGCCGCCATTTGCTATCATTGTACCTATGGCTTGCTCTTCTGCACAACTTCCACTTGGATATGCAGCATTTTCCACATTGCAACCGTTGTGTATGTTGCCGTTTTCATCAAGTACGCAAGAGCCCACTTTAAAATTACTATATGGGGCATATGCTCTTTGATATGCCTCTTTTGCCGAGTTTATTAATCTATCTAAATTTGTTCTCATAAGGCTAAGTTTAGCTAAAAAAGCTTTTATTTTTGCTATACTTTCGGAAAAATTAAGGATTTTTATGAAAAATTTATCGAGCTATATAGACCATACTCTTTTGAAGCAAGATGCAAATATACAAAATATAAAAAAGTTGTGTCAAGAGGCGGATGAGTATAATTTTTGTAGCGTTTGCGTCAACTCTTGTTATGTGAAAGATGCAAAAGAGTTTTTAGAAAATCAAAATGTAAAAGTTTGCAGTGTTGTTGGTTTTCCATTGGGCGCTATGAGTACGAAAGCCAAAGCTTATGAAGCTAGATGTGCTATCGAAGATGGGGCTGATGAGATTGATATGGTTATCAATGTAGGATGGGTAAAATCAGATAGATATGATTTGGTTGAATCTGATATAAAAGAGCTAAGGTTGGCATGTAAAGATGTCACTCTTAAAGTGATATTTGAGACAGCTTTGCTTAGTGAAGATGAGATAGAAAAAATTTCCAAGATTTGTAGAGAGTTAAAGGTTGATTTTGTTAAAACTTCAACTGGCTTTAGTACGAGAGGCGCTAGTTTGAGAGATATAGAGATTATGAAAAGCGTAGTAGGGGATGATGTTCTTATAAAAGCTGCTGGTGGAATCAGAAGTTATGAAAAAGCACAAGAGATGATAGAAGCAGGAGCCAATAGACTTGGAACAAGCTCTGGAGTTGCCATCGTTAAAGGAGAAAAAGCACAAGAGGGGAGTTACTAATGAAAAGAGTTATTTGGCTGGTTATGGATTCTTTTGGCATAGGAAATGCCGATGATGCTAAGAATTTTGGAGATGAGGGAGCCGATACATTAGGTCATATAGCGAAAAATTATATGCTTAAAATCCCAAATCTAAGCTCACTAGGACTTTTAAAATCATATGAATTAAACAATAAAAAATCTCTACATGTAGAGATTCAAAAAGAGCCTCTAAAAGAGAGTTTTTGGGGAGCTTTAAAAGAGATTTCAGCTGGAAAAGATACGCTCTCAGGGCATTGGGAGATGGCAGGAGTTGCTATGGATATACAACTTAACTATTTTGAAAAAAAAGAGCCTGTTTTTCCAAAAGAGATGATTGATGAAATCAAACAAAAGTCCGGGATAGATGGTATTTTGGGAGATAGACATGCCTCTGGAGTTGAGATAATTAACTCTTTGGGAGAAGAGCATTTGCGAAGTGGTTATCCTATATTTTACACAAGTGCTGATTCGGTTTTGCAGATTGCTGCTCATGAGGAGCAGTTTGGGCTTGAAAAACTATATAGGCTTTGTGAAGTAGCCAGAATCGTTTGTGACAGATTTGGAATTGGAAGAGTTATAGCTAGGCCTTTTACTGGCAAAGCAGGAGATTTTAAAAGAACAAAAAATAGAAGAGATTATGCGCTAAGACCTAGTGGGAAATCCATATTGGAGATTGCAAAAGAGCATCAAAAAGAGGTTGTTGGTGTTGGCAAGATTTCAGATATATTTGGTGGTTTTGGAATAACTAAAAAAACGCTAGCTTACAAATTAGAGGGTTTGGTTGACGCTACTTTGAAAGAGATGAGTGAGCTAAATCGTGATGGCATAATATATACAAATTTGATAGATTTTGATATGGAGTGGGGACACAGAAGAGATGTGGAAGGGTATGCAAGAGGGTTAGAGTATTTTGATGGTAGGCTAGTGGAGATCATAAAGGCTCTAAAAGATGGAGATTTTTTGATTATAACAGCAGATCACGGATGTGATCCAACCTTTAAAGGAAGTGACCACACCAGAGAAAAAGTGCCGGTTTTTGGTATGCTAAAAGGGGCAAATTTAGGAGAGATTGGGATAAGAGATACTTTTGCAGATATCGCATGTTCCATATCTTCTCATCTAGATATACCTAAAACAGAACTAGGAAAATCTTTTTTTACCTGACCTTACGCACTATAAGCTATTTAGAGCTATGTTTATCATATCATTAAATGCAGTCTGCCTCTCTTTTGAGGTAGTCTCTTTTTTTGTTACTAAATGGTCTGATATACTTAGCAAGCAAGCCGCATTTTTGCCTGTAGCTTTTGCATTGATGAAGAGTCCGTAAGATTCCATCTCAACGCATGTTGCATTTGTTGCTTTTATGGTATCTTCAAGTGTTCTTACGCCATAGAAGACATCGCTTGAGTGGACTCTCTCCTCGAAAAGTTTTATATTGAGATTTTTTGCAGAGTTTTTTAAGCTCTCATTTAGTTTTGCAGATGGATATGATTCATGTATATCCTCGCCTATAACAAGCTTTGAAAATGAACTAGAGTCGCTAAAAGTTTCTTTTGTAAGGACGACATCGTATATATCTAAATGTTCGCTATATGCACCACTTGAGCCAACTCTGATTATATTTTCAACGCCATAAAATTTAAAAAGTTCATAAGAGTAGATTCCTATAGAAGGAACTCCCATGCCTGAGCCACAAATAGAGACATCTTTTCCCTGGTATTTTCCTGTAAACATTAGCATATTTCTTACACTATTTACCTGTTTTACATCTTCTAGAAAATTTAGAGCTATATGTTTAGCTCTCAAGGGATCTCCCGGCATCAAAACTGTTTTTGCAATTTCGCCTTTTTTTGCTTCGATATGTGGTGTCATAAATATACTCCTTCTACCAAAAAATATCTAAATACTACCAAATTACTGCTTTTATATCTATGAATTAAATTTTCAAATTAAGTTAATTTTAGATAAACTTCTCCAATGTGGTTTATAGTCTTTTTTAAGTGTATCGGCAAAGTCAGTTAAAACTATAATAATACAATATCAGTAAACCTTTTATGGTTAATGGAGTATTTTATGGATATAGATAAATTAGTTGAGGGTATTGGAAAGTTTCAAAAAAAAGATTTTTCAAAACATAAAAATGAGTACATAAATTTAGTAAAAAATGGTCAAAATCCTAAAGCTCTATTTATAGGTTGTAGCGACTCTAGGGTTGCACCAAATATAATTACAAATTCAAAAGCAGGGGATCTGTTTATGCATAGAAATGTTGGTAATTTTGTATCACCATTTGGCAGTGATGTTGGCACTGAGATAGCATCTACTATCGAGTATGCAGTCAATGAGTTAAATTTATCAAATATCATAGTTTGCGGACACTCTCACTGTGGTGCCATACATGCACTAAATCACATAGAGAGTTTGGACTCTAATAATATGCCAAATCTTATCCAATGGTTGAAAAACGGAAACAGAGTAAAAGAGATAGTAGAGAATATATCTATAAAAAAACAGTTAAACCAAGAAGAAAAATTGAAGTATATGGAGAAAATTTCTGTAATCTTCTCGCTCCAAAATTTACTCACATATCCATATGTTTGTGAAAAAGTTATACAGGGCTCCCTAAAGATCGTTGGTTGGTACTATACAATCGAAACGGGAGAGATTGAACAATTTAATGAAGAAGATAGCAGGTTTTATGCAATAGATGCTTAAAGAGACCACTCCTACTATGCAGTGGTCTCTTAATATTTTGCCAGCCCTTTTTTATATCTTTTTCTATGTAGCACTGCGTAAAGTGTTGGCACATATATGAGATTTAGTACGGTTCCCCATGCTAGTCCAAAGCCTAGTGAAACTGCAAGTGGTTGAAAGATGACTGCTTGTCCTGTTGGGAAAAATATCAGAGTCGAAAGACCGATGAGCGTTGTTATGGAAGTTAGAAATATCGGTCTTAGCCTTTTGGAGGATTCGCTAAAAAACTCTTCTAAGTTTTTGGTTTTTTGCAGGTATGTTATCATGAGAATCCCATCATTTATAACGACTCCAGCAAGTCCTAGTGAGCCGATGATGGAGGGCATACTTAAGTTTAAGCCCATGACATGGTGTCCTATGATGACGCCTAAAAATGAAAATGGCATAACTGAAGCGATTATAAAAGTATCGCTAAAAGAGTTAAACAGATACAAAAGACTTAAGATGATGAGTAAAACTGCTACAAATGTGGCACTCATCATATCGCTTTTGAGTTCGGCATTTTTCTTTTTCTCTCCTAAAAGTTCTAGTTTTACACCGGTTTTTCTTACCTCTTTTAGCACTGGCTCTATCTTGTCAATCGCTTCGTTTGCTGTTAGTTTCTTGGGATTTACATTTGCATATATATAAAAAGTCCTCTTTCCAAAATCCTTGCTGACTCTCTCAAAAGATTTGTTTATTATAAAATCCGCAACACTGTGCAGGGCAACAACTTTACCGTTATTTAATGGTATCTGCATATTTTTCAATCTTTGCAAATCATCTTTGCCAACGCTTTGAACCCTGATATCTAAAAGATCTTTACTATCAAGCGCAGTTGCAATCTTTTTCTCTAAAAAGAAATCTGAAAGTGTCCTTCCTATCGATCTCTCGCTCAATCCTAAACTCTCTCCATATCTGTTTACTCTTATCTTTATCTCATCTATGCCCTCATGTGCATTGTCTGTGAGTGTTTTGATGCCTTGAAGTTTTGAAAGTGCGCCTTCGATCTTGCTTATCGCATTTTTTACGAGTTTTGTGTTGTCTGAAACTACTCCGATTTTTACATCGCTTTTGACAGGTCCCGCTCTTCGCTCTGCTATAAAAAGCTCTGAAAGTTTAAGCTCTTTTTTGAATTTTTTCTGTTTTAAAAATGTTTTTATCTCTTTTGCTATCTCTTGAGATGTTTTATCTCTAATTCTGCCCTTTTTATCATAATATAGACTCAAATTTGGAGTGATGTATTTGTTTGCAAAATCATTTGGTTTTAACTTGTACAACTCTATGCTTATGCTTGCGACGAAAGGGTAATTTTCACTGCTATTTGCTGCATTTCTTCTATGTCCTGCTATGGTTGAGATAGTTTTTATGAAAAATCTTTTTCTATTTTTATAGAGTGCATCCGCTATGGCATTGACTTTTTTATATGTATCTTCTATGGGTGTGTTGATATCTGCTTTCATAGAAATGCTCATGGTTGTTGAGTCAAATTTTGGAAACATTTGAAATCTTGAAGATTTTACGCCAAAAACAATCAAAACAGGCACTAAAATCAAAAATATAAATAAAAATGTTTTTCTAAAATTCATCAATTTGTGTATGATATAGTTATATATCCTGTTCGGTTTTTCCCACGATAAAACTCTTGTTTTGTTGTTTAGCGTATGGGCAGCATGAAGAGGAAGAAACACAAACGACTCTATGAGAGATGCTACAAGCAAGGCTGAAACTGCTATAGGAATGAGTTTTATAAACTCACCCATAGTCCCGCTTATCATCAAAATCGGTATAAATGAGAAGAGGGTTGTGACTGAGGCCATGATGACAGGTTTTGCTACTTCACTGCTACCTTTAAGTGCTGCGTCATGAGGAGAGTAACCTCTCTCTAAATACTGCTGGATACTCTCAGAAACGACTATGGCATCATCTACAAGCACTCCAAGAGCTAGCAAAACTCCGATGAGTGAAATGATATTGATAGTATAACCAAACATATGAAAATATATAATAGCCATGATAAATGATGTCGGAATCCCAAGCCCAACTATAAAAGCCATCTTTGGATTTACAAGCAAGGCTAAAAGGAGAGTCACCAATATGATACCAAAAAAGATGTTGGAGATGACTATATTTAGCCTATCTTTTATGCGAATTGAGCTATCATTATTGATCGTAAAATCTATATTTTTATACTTTTTCTCCAGTGGTTTGAGTAGATTTTCTATTCGCTTTGAAGTTTTTAAGGCATCCCCATCTTCTACTTGTGTTATGGCTAGGCTCAAAGAGGGTTTTGTATTTATGGTTGAGAGTGTTTTTGAATCTTCGTATCTTTTTTGCACAGTCGCCACATCGCTAAGGTAAAGATTTTTGCCATTTACTGTGATTATAGTCTCTCTCATCTCTTTTGCAGTTTTGGCTCCGTTGTAGGTGGATATATAGAAGTGCTTGCCTTCACCCTCTATCTTGCCGATTGGAAATATATACGATATATTGGCAAGTGCAGCTAAAAATTCACTCTTATTTACGCCTAGTGCATCAAGTTTTTTTTCATCTATGACTATATTGTAGTACATATCAGAATCTCCATATACTACTACATCTGAGATATCCTTAACGCCTAAAATCATCGTTTTTATGTCATCGCTCAACTCTTTTAGCTTGGATAAACTCACTTTGTTTGATGAGATAGATAGATTTAAGAGAAATTTTGTTGTATTTAAAACAGTCACTTTGGGGTCATTCATATCACTTGGAAAATTTTGTTTAGCTATTGCTATAGCATCTTTAACTTTATCGGATAAATTGTATTTGTTTATCCCTTTTTTCAAGCTGAGTATAATGACAAAAGAACCAGGAGTGATGGCTGAAGTCATATCATCTATGCCTTCAAGTCCCTTAACCCTATCTTCTATCTCTTTGACGGCAATCTTATCCATGATATCTATAGAAGCTCCACTATATGAGCCGGAAATCTTGATCATATCCAAATCAAACACAGGAAAAATCTCCTTAGGAGTGTGGATGTAGGAGTAGATCCCAAGAAAAGCGATAAGAACAAAAAGAGTATAGTTCATTTTAGGCTTGTCGAGAAAAAACTTGATAAAATTGCGCATAAATTCCCTTGAAAGTAGTATCAAGAGAATTTTATCTAATTTTTGTTAATAGACTTCTGATTCTGATGCTACATAGTGGTGGTCGTGTAGCAGAAGATAAAAAAGAGATACGATTAGATACAGCTGCTTAGAATGTTGTATTCTGAGTGTGAAATAGGGTTGACAGATCAGTTTTGATGGGCAAGCTTTTCTATAAGATAATAGTCTTGCATCAGCACAGGACCTCTTTCTCCTGCAGTTAGAGAATTTTGGTTATCACCTACGGGATTACCTGCTGTTGTAGTTAGCTGTTTCATA
>Ga0256840_1003767_pt1 | contig 11938 bp, 18 predicted proteins | sample 355202metaG_FD_185969 | JGI IMG/M metagenome (GOLD analysis project Ga0256840, IMG submission 185969) | Hydrothermal vent microbial communities from Mid Atlantic Ridge, Atlantic Ocean - 355-202 | ecosystem: Environmental > Aquatic > Marine > Hydrothermal vents | place: Atlantic Ocean: Mid...
AAGCAAAAGAAGAGTGTGTGTTGGACAAAAGTTGTTCTAAACTCTCAGGATTTGGCGTACGCCCTGCAACACGCGAAATAATAAGCGTTTGTGATACACCAGGAATAGTATACTCAATCCCAGCCGACGCTGCCGCACCAAATGCAGCTGTAACTCCAGGGATAATACTAAAGTCAATATTTTCACTTTTTAAAAAGGCTATCTGTTTGGCAATAGTTGAGTAAATAGAACTATCCCCCGTATGCAAACGAACAAATTTTTTATGATGATATTTTTTTATAAAAGCAAAAATATCATCATAACTCATATCCGCCGAATTTTCTATAATCGTCCCCTCTTGACACCAATCAAGAAGCTCACGAGGGACTAATGAACCCGTATATAAAACAACCTCCGCCTCTTGCAAAGCTTTCATACCTTTTACCGTTATGAGTTCAGGGTCTCCTGGACCCGCTCCTACAAATTTAATCATTTTTTTCCTTCTTCACTATTATCTGATACATAACACGCTCTGGTTCTGGTAACAAAAGTTTCATTTTGTAGGTTGTTAAAGAGATTGATTTTATGTCAAAATCTATATTTGCCTCTTTTAAAAGAGTTATAGCCTGTGTTAGGTTTGTGAGCGTTACAAAGTTAGCTACCATTATACCACCCTCTGCCAATCTCTCATAGAGATAATCCAACTCTTTTATAACCTTCTCTCCACCGCCACCGACAAAGATTCTCTGCGGAGTGCTTGGCTCTTTTTTGTAATCCTCACTTGCCTCACCAATATAAAGTTTTGTTGCTAACACTTTATGTTTTTTAAGTGAGTTTTGTATCATCTTTGCTCTTTTTTCATTTTTCTCAAAAAGAATTGTTTTGATTTTGTAGCGTTTGTAGCCATCTATGCTCACCGAACCTGACCCTGCTCCTATATCCCACAGAAGCATATTTGGCTCTAACTCAAGATTTTGCAAAGAGATGTGGCGTTTATAGCTTTTTGTTATCATGCCGTTTTCATGTTCAATGCTCTCTTCGCTTGAGATGGGAGAAAGTGGCTTGTAGTTTCGTTTTATGAGCAGAGAGTATGGCATTTTTGGTGGATTTTGTAGCATTTTTTGCAAGGTTGTTGTGCTAAAGGCTTCCTCTTCATACCCAAATCTCTCTCCCAAAGTAATGCTTATATCTTTTTCATCTAAAAAATGCGTCGCTTCTGCCAAGATGCGAGGTGTATCATCATCACAAATGACAAAAGTGTACTCTTTGGTTAAAAAGCTCTCTAAATCTATGAAGTTTTTACCATGGAGTGTTGTAATCCCTGTTTTTACAAGACTCACACCCTCATGTGCCAACATATAATTTAAACTTGAGGTGTTATCTATGATTTTAAAAGTAATGTTTTGTTTTTTGAGTGCATTGATGATTAAGATAGCTCCAGAAAAAAAAGTTGGCGAACCACTGACCACATAGAGAATCTCTTTATCAAGATTTTGTAGTATTGCCTCTTTGACGACTTTAAAACTCCCTTTTGTTACATTTTGTAAAGTGGTTTCATAATTTTGATCACAAAATATCATCTCAAATTTTAAAAAATCAACATCAATATTCTTAAAGTTGTATTCGCCCATTCCTGAGCCGGCTATTGTTACCATTGTATACTTTCCTTTGTTTCATTTGGCAGAGTTATTGTCTCTATCTCTTTTACATGTAATCCAAGTTCACAAAACCATTGCTTTAATTGTTGTGCAGATTTATACCCTAAAAATTTTACAAATGCTTCTTCATCTTTTTTTGATACTGTTTGTAAAACTCCTTTTAAGGTTACAAACTCTTCTTCAGGCAGCTTCAGATGAAGCTCCTCGCTAAACCACTTCCTCACCTCATCAAAATCAATAGTTCCATATTTGTTATGGGTATTTTTAAACCCTTGGGCAACTTTACACATTTTTGCAACACTTGTTATAAAAATCACTTTCTCAAGGCTGTGTCCGTGGAGTTGTTTTGCTGCATCATACACAAAATTTCCTATCTCTATGATACTACTTTGACTATACTGTTTTTTTGCATAATCATGTGCCGTATTTCCAAGAGTAAAAACGATATACTCCGTTGTCTGTGCCAAGGCAACATCTATCTCTGCTTTTATGGAGTCAATGTATGCTGAAGCAGAAACAGGTTTGACAATTCCCCTTGTGCCTAAAATACTAATACCCCCTAACACACCTACTTTTGCATTCGCGGTATCTTTTGCTATTATCTTGCCATCTTTTACACTAAAAACAGCGTATAAAGTCTCTTGTAGCTCTTTAAGGATGTTTTGAGCATTTTCATACATCATAGCAAGTGGAGTCGGGTTTATCGCAGGATGGGGCGGTGTGATTTTGAGTCCTTTTTTTGTCACAACACCAACACCTTCTCCTGCAAAAATATAGACTTTTGTTTTGCCTATCTCAAGCAAGGAAGGCTCTTGTGCTTGTAAGTTTTGTGGATGCTTTGTTGTTAGCTTACATGTAATCTCACAGCCCTTTGTAACATCTATGTCGTCATTGTCCCCTTTTATGGTACTAAAGCGATATGAGGACTCTTTTGTAACTTCTATAGAAGCAACTTGCCCTTGTGGGAGAACAACACTCAAATGCTCACAGACCTCCCCATGAACATATTCATGCAAAGAAGCCAAAAAGACAGCGGTTACATGTGTGCCTGTTGTATATCCTGTTTTTAGCTTCTCTTGCATAAGCGTTTAATTATAGACCTTCATAGGAATAAATACCTCTTCATCTAACTCATCTACTAAAATTTTATCTTCACTTAAAAGCCTAAAGAGTTCTTTCCACTGCTCGTCTGAAAACTTATGTGTATGTCTCAGCCAGAGTGCATTGTTCTTTGCATTACCATTTGCTTGGGTATTTTCTGTCACTTGACATACTTGGCGAAAACGACACGCACCATAACAGCCTGTTCGGCTTATTTTGATGCGATTTTTGCCTTTGTTTAGCCCCATCTCTTTGAGTAGTTCACGCAAGTGTGCTGCTCTGTCATCTTTTCCCGCTTTACCGCATCGTTCATCATCACATAAAAGCAGCAGTGTTTTGTAGTGCATTATAGGGCGGTTAGGGTCATAATCTTTTGGTTTACATGTATAACCTTCAACCACCTCACTGCCCATCTCATTGAAACGCACTTCTCCTTTTTTGACAGGATTGCTTCCGTATGTCGAACTTGCATGAGAGTTTGTAAGACTACTTGCCATTGTATTTTCCTTGTCCTGTATCAAAATCTTTTATGAGTTTATAGGCTGCATGCAAAGAGGCAACAACCATGGTTGATGCGCCGTATCTACCTTGTAAGATAATACCCTCTGCATTAAAATGCTCCAAAAATTTTCGTCCGTACTCTTTGGACTCAACAACATTTACAAACCCAACAGGAAAAAGAAGCAAAATCACATTGTCTAAGTTGACTTTTTCTTTTATGAGTGTGTTGATAGCAGCATAGATAAATGTCGGAGCATTCCCACAAGCCAGTACCATCGGTTCATCTTTAAACTTTTGTATTGCCAACTCTACTGCTGCATAAGAGCGTGTAGTGCCATTTTTTTCTGCCATTGCAAAAACTTCGGGTTCATTCACATAGCAGATAACTTCATTTTTATATTTATCAAGATAAAACTGGCTTAATCCTGAACGAATCATATTGGTATCTACGATAAGTTTTGCTTTGCTTTGTAGTAAATCTTTAAGCTTGAGCATTGCATTTTTGCTAAAATAGATATTGTCTATCACTTCATTAAAACAGGTTGTCGTGTGAATAAGTCTCGCAACAAGTGCTTTTTCATTTGTATCAAAAGTATGATATTTAGGATAATCTGCTATCTCTGCCTCTATCATCTCAAACGATTTTTCGCTAATATCAGCACCAATGCTTACAGGGGGTTCTTCTAATGTAAAATCCATAATACAGTATTCTCTTTTTGCGATTATATCATAGTATAATTGCGTATGAACTTTACAAAAGATGATGCAGACAAACTTTTAAACATTATAAAAGCTAGACGAGATGTTCGTGGTAATAGGTTTATCTCACGACCTATAGAAGAAGAAAAGTTACAGATGATCCTTGAAGCTGCCATAAATGCTCCTTCAGTAGGATACTCTCAACCTTGGAAGTTTGTTATCATTAAAGATGCAAAAGTAAAAAATGCTATCGCAGAAAATTTTGAAATACAAAACGCCAAAGCAAAAGAGATATTTCAAGACCGATCACTCTATCAAAAACTCAAACTTGAAGGCATACAAGAAGCACCTATTAATATTGCTGTACTTTATGAACTACAAGAAGAAGATATTTTAGGGATGACAAGTATGCCAAAAATGGGAGAGTACAGTGTTGTCTGTGCCGTACAAAATATGTGGCTCATGGCAAGAGCATTAAATATCGGCATCGGTTGGGTAAGCATACTTGATGAGAAAAAGGTCTTAGAAGCTTTACATGTAAACAAAAGTACCCAACTCATCGCCTATTTGTGTGTAGGCTATGTGGATGAATTTTACAAAGAGAGTGAGCTCAAAAGACTCGGTTGGGAGAGAGAAAAACTTTTAAAAGAGTGTGTGCTTTACATGTAAGAAGGGAAATTTACACGCCACATAGTATGTAGATAGGTTGCAAAGATATTTTTGTGTTTGTATCCGCCCTCTTTTGCACTCTTTTTTGAGACTTTATAGAGTGTTATGTCTGTTTTTGGTGCCTCTACAATTTTTGTATAATGAAAAGCATGTCCTTTGATGACTTTGCCATTTAACGCACATTTATAGTAACCTAAACGCTCACGCTTGTTTGTTAGTGTAAATGTTATAGGCAAAATACCGCTCATCTTTTTATCATCACAAGCCTTGCCAAGATAGATAAGTCCTGCACACTCTGCATAGACTTTTTTCTCTTTTGCATGCTTTTTTAAAGAAGAAGCAAAACGGTTTACACTTTTTATGTTTTCATAATGTCTATCTGTCTCAACATACCCACCAGGTAGAATTACCACATCTGCTTCATTAGGTATGACTTCATCTTTTATACTGCTTATGAGAATCACTTTTTTATAAACTTCTTTTAAAAACTCTAAATTATCATGATATAAAAAAGAGAAGTTTTCATCTTTTATAACAACACAGACTTCCTCTTTTTTCGCTATTTTATCAAATGGATACTCACACACATCCTCTAAAACAGTTTGCATAACAGATTCTAACTTTTCAATCTCAATATGTTCTAAAACATCTTTGGAAACACTCTCTATCATTTGTGAATCCAAGGCTTTTAAATCAAGCCCTAAGTGCGTAGCTTGTAATGTTTCTAGCCCCTTTTGTATCCAACCGCAAACGATAATATCTGATGACTCCGCCTCAATATGTTTTTTTACAAGTTCATAATGCATAACTGATGAAATATTGTTTAAAACTACAGCTTTTATAGTGTTGTCTTCTTTGTAGCTGAGCATTCCCTTTAAAACGGCTGCAACAGTTATATAGCTTCCTCCCCCATCAAGAATTAGCAAGGAGTTTACATGTAACGCTTTTGCCACATCATAAGCACTAGCACCCTTATCCATCCCATCATAATAACCCATCACGCCTTCTAAAATAGCCACATCTTTGTCAAAATAGTTCTCAAACATCCATTGCAACTGTCTCTGATTCATCATATAGCCATCAAGATTGACAGAAGCTGTCCCGGCAATACGCTCATGAAATTGTGGATCTATAAAATCAGGACCGCATTTAAAAGGACGCACTTTGTTTTTGTAATGGTGTAAAAGTGCCATAGTAAGCAAGGTTTTGCCTTGATTGGATGCAATGGCGGAGACAACTAATGCTTTTTTCAACTTCTTATCCTATAATTTGTAAAAATTTTCGATTGGAATACTAATTATGAAACGATATAGACATTATAACAAAGGCACGGCAATAATTCTCTCCTGTTTTGGTTCTGTAATAGAACAAGCAAAATATTTGGAGTTTGAAAAATTTATTCAAGATTCATTCAAGGAAATTCCTGTTTTTACAGCTTTTTCATCAAAAATGGTTATCAAAGAGTTGGCAAAAAAGGGAGAGGTATACAAAAATCTGCCTCAAGTGATGGCAGATGTAGATATGCAAGGGTATAAACGCTATATAGTCGTGAGTGTAAATATTTTTCCAACAGATGAACATGAGGTACTCATGCGTATGGTCAAAGGCTTTAGAGAGTTTTCTTTGGCAAATATTCGCTACACGAACCCTCTTTTGCAAAAAACAAAAGAGACTTCTCTCTATCTTAAAGCATTAGATGAAAAAATTCGCCAACAAAATCCTGAGGTCATTAATCTTTACATTATTCACGGTGTACCTGTTTTAAACATCAACGGGCTTGAAGCTGTTAGCTATGCCTCAGACTTTTTAAAAATGATAAACGAAAATAATCTTACCTGTTCTCTTGAAGGCGAGTTTCCATTTTATGCCGTCAATAATGCTATCAAAAGAGAAATTCTTAAACGCGCTAAAGCAGACGAAAAAGCAAAAGTACAAATTGTTCCTATGCTTTTAGTAAGTGGAAATCATTATGACAAAGATATGAAAAAGATATGTGAAGAAGTTGGAGAGTATGCAGATGCAACTATCGTAAAATCAATAACGCAAGATGAAAAATTTAACTTGATAGAGCAAGAAGAAGTTCGAGAGATATTTAGAAAAAATATTGAGATAGAGATAAAGAAGTTAGGATTATAATCCTAACTTTTCTTATGCCCGACAAAGTTTTTTGTCAAATAAAAATGCACATTCGTTTGTTTTATTGTAAGCTTTTACAGCGGTTAAAACAGCAATGTCAACCAATGGTTCGAGCATAATCACTGACATATATGCAGCACCAAAAGTAGCTATGTTTTGGAGATTTTCTAAAGCAAACCCCTGTCCGTACAATGCCCAAAAAGCCACCCATGACACAATAGAGCCCTCCCAAACGATTGAAAGTTTTAAAAGTTGTGAATAGCTAATATCTTTGTATGCCATACCTTGAGGTATGATTTTTTTCGCTGCAAAATTGAGCATAAGCATACTAGCAAGAAGTGTCGTTACATTAATACCATACTGCGGTAAATCAAATGGAGCAAAAAACAAGCCTTGAATCAAAAGCCCAAGCGCTAAACCAATGGCAGCAGGAGCAAATCCAAATACCAAAAAAATCGTTGTTCCCAAAATCAAATGTACCTCACTCATACCTATCGGATAATGAGGCAAAACCTCAAAACAGCTAAATACTATGATTGTTGCGATTATACTTTTTAGTATAAATGAAATCATACTGTTTTGTTTTATATTTTCATACGCTGCTTTTGCCGTTGCACCCAATACTGCTGTGGCAGTTCCATAACTAAGTATCATCTTAGCGCCATCTACTACACCTGCTTCAATATGCATATTATTATCCTTGTGTTATGTTTCATAAAAGTATTTTACCAAATTTAATCCTCTTTGTGGCATAATTTCGTACAATAAAAGAGGAGTGCTATTTGGGTTACAGTCAATGGGTGCAAAATCATGCGCAAAAACATAAAAATATTGTTACAAAACTTGTAGCACAGGGCTATGATAAAAAACAGATTATAGACTACTTTGATTTTGAAAATATGAAAGAAAAAGAGAGAGATTTTTGTCCTCTCTATGCACAAAACAAAAAATGTCATGATATACAAAACCTTAACTGTTACCTATGCTCCTGTCCAAATTTTCGTTTTAATGATGTGGGGATAAAAAAAGTAGAGGATAAAACACAGTTTAGTTACTGTTCCATAGAGTCTAAAGACGGCAGGCAAGGAATTTATGGAGAAAAAATTCACCAAGACTGTTCCCAATGCGGAGTGCCACATCACAGGAACTATGTCGAGAAACATTTTGATCTGGACTGGGCAAAGATTATGCAAGTTTGTCAGGTCTGATGGGAGTAAAAACAGCAATATCACTTAAAGAGGTTAATCTTCTTTTTCCAGGCTATAATTTTACACACATTGAGCCAACGACCAACGGCATTATGGACACAACTTACATCCTCAAAGACAATAGAACTGCATTTATTTTAAAGAAATATGAAAGAGATGTAAGCCAAAAAGTTTGCATAGAAAAAGAACTTCTAAAATACTTGGCTACATGTAACTGTAACACACCTCGCTTTTTGACACAAAATAAAGAGTGGTATCTCTACACAAAACTTCAAGGAGAGATGCCAAAAAGCACACAACTTTTTCACATTCAGGCACTGGCAAGATTTGTATCAACACTGCATAAAGTAAGCAAAGCTTTTACAAAATCTGCCCCTTTTCTCCAACAGTACGACATCAATCTTATGCTGACATTTGTCAAAAAGCATCATTTTTACTACTATAAAAAGCTCTCTTCTTTACAAAAATTTCATCTCAAACAAGAAGGCTTCATCCACGGAGATATTTTCAAAGACAACACACTTTTTAAAGGCAATTCCATAGCCGTATTTGACTTTATAGATGGAGGAGTAGGAGAATTTTCTTTTGACATTGCCGTAGCCCTGCTTGCTTTTAACCCTAAAAACAGACCTTTACATGTAAAGAGCTTTTTGAAAACCTACAACCAAAACAGCAGACAAAAAATCCCTCTAAAACAACTGCAAAAACAGATAAAAACTGCCGCAAAATTCTACGCCCTGCTTCGAATCAACCATGACAAAAAAACAAAACGCGCCAAAGAAATGTATAATGCATCCTAAAATCTAAAACAACAAGTCAATCAGCATCAAAGTATGAAAAATATTCACTCAGAGGGATGTACTTCTAACCCTAAAAAACAGACCGTTACATGTAAAGAGTTTTAAGTTGCTAATTTTTTTGATATTTCTATGTCTTGTTTTATCAAAGAGTTAACAATATCATTTAAAGAAAAATTAGAATTTGAAATTTTTAATTTTTTTAAGAAATAACTTTTTATTTCATCTTCTAAATATATTGGTATATCTAACTCTTCTATTGGTCTATAAAACTTACCTTGTTCTGCATTTGTAAAATCATATTCGTCTCTCATTATTGACACCTTTTTTGATAAACTTGTATTTCTTTTTTTGTTGCTCTTCTTGCACTTATTATTCTTACAAATTCGATTCCATTTTTATTTCTAAAAGTATGGACAACTACTAATAAAACTTGATTGAGTGATTTCCCAAGTAACACATACCTATCTTCATCTTCTGAATGTTCATCATCAAATCTAGTTAATGAAAATTTATCAGCAAAAACATAAGAAGCTTGCTCAAATGTTACACCATGCTTTCTAATATTTGTTTTTTCTTTATTTGTATCCCATTCGAATTTCATACTTCATTATATCAAAGATTTTTTTATTTCAAAAGATTTTGATGAAATTTTTTGACAAGTTTTATGTGTATAGTTTAGAGACTTATAGCATCAGAATAAAAACCATACAACGATTAACTCCGCGATTTATAACATAATGATATCTCCGCTAAATCTACTCGTAATCTTACAGGCATTATGGGGACTTTAGTGATAGAAGTGTATCATAAGAGTGGATATTCATTCACAGGGATGTAATTGCTCTGTTTTGTTATAAATATCCTTACACTACTGCTTTAAACTCTATACTTTCATTAGTATACAAAGGTTTTATGACTTTTTTTATTCCATGATCATTATTTGGTTCTTTAAGTATGTCTATAAGCTGATATTTTAACAGTAAATCCAAGTCTTTATTTAAACTCGCAGGTGATTTTTTCAACTCATGAAGTAAAGAGCTATAGTAAACTTTCGTTTTATTTCTAAGATATTGAATAAGCTTAGTTCTTTGTGGCTTTAAAATACGCAACAAATCCTCTGTTTCCATCCAAATAGTATGTTTTGGAGTTACCTTTTCGTTATTGTCAATTTGTTTTGCTGTCTGGATAGCTGAATCAAAAAAATCATCTATCGTTCCATTTTGAATAGTTATCATTTTACAAACTCCAACTTATAGATATCTTTCTATCTCTAATGAACTATGAAACACACCTAAAATATCTATAGTCTCACAATCTTTTATAAGATAGGCAATTCTATAGTGTCCATAAAGTAAAATTCTAATTTCGTTGCTTGTATCATTTTCATAAAGGTAACCAACTTTAGGGAATGTAGCCAGTATTTGAGTTTTAGTGAAGATTTCATTAACAACCTTTTTAGCTATTTTAGGACTATCTTGTGCAATATAATCATGAATATCTTTAAGCCAAAAACTAGCTTCATCAGTCCAATTAATATTTACCATTGTTTAATTCTTAGTTCCATCTCTTTACTTGAAATAGTTTTACCATTTTTAGAGTCTTCTAAACCTTTTTTTATCATTCTATCAAATGCAAGTTCTTTTATAATCTCATCATAAGAAGTATCTGTTGGCAGTGAGTTTATGATATTTTTTGCCATGGTAATTGGTGCAGTCATAGTTAACTCCATTATTGAAATATACACCATTTTAGCAAAATGATATATATTTTACAATTAAATAACATTATTGGATTATTTTAAGAGTTATTAATAAAAAGTATGTCTTTCAGCTTTCTTATTATCAAACACAAGTGGATATTCATTCACAGGGTGTAATTTTGTAATTTTAGTAAACTTCTTTTCTGTGAGCAACTTGAACTGCTGTTATAACTAAAAATTCATTTTCCTTAAGGTAAATAATTCTATAGTTACCGGCTCTTTTTCTAAATTTTCCTTTATGTTTACCTTGAAGATGTTTATCATTAGAAAAATTTCCATTTTGTAAGTCTATAATTTTTAAAGCAATTAGTTTTTGTATTTTTGACTCTAGTTTTAAGAACTCTTTTTCTGCATCTTTTTCAAATGCAACTTTATACATTAATCCCTGCTTTTTTAAATACTTCTTCTAATGGAACAACAGTTGATTTTCCAGACTTAAGGTTATCTATTCTTTTATCAGCAATCATTTCATCAAGTTTATCAAAATAGAGCTCAATTGCTTTTTCAACAAGACTTGTCCTTGTCTTATCTAACTCTTGTGCATATTCATCGAGAGTACGAAGCATATCTTTTTCAAGTCTAATATTTATTGCTTGCTTCATTATTAAAACCTTCTTTTTTTGTATCTACAATCGTAGTGCATAAAAATATTTTTGTCAATTACTTATAACGGAGGGGTGCGGGTAAAAGACGGCGACATCTTAAAAGTGGATATTCATTCACAGGGGTGTAATTTGATCACCCTAATTAATACATGCTGGTACTTAGATTGTTTGATTATTTTTGGATATTTGCCACGAATTTTGGAAGTAATTTTATAAAGTCTCCACCATCATTTTTTAAATCTATTTCAATATTATCACCATCAGAAGATATACGAATATATGCTGTGTTTGAATCTAATATTTTTTTTGGAAGTGATGCTGGAATAATGAATAATCTTTCTTTTCTTACTTGGCTCATTCCTGATTGACAAGTAGTTACACCAGCGTATGTGTAGCAATTTCCATTTGTTAGGTCAATATTTTTTTCTGTTTGTTTGAGATTTTCAACTGGAATTGCTGAAATTATTTCACCATTTATATTAAAGAACACACCCTGTATATTTCCAGTATTATTATAACTAGATAAACCGACTTTTAAAATAATCTCTTCAGGTTTAGAACTTCGATAAGTTAACCCCAAATACATTTTATTTGAAATAACCCAAGCAGGTATCAATACTATTTCTTTCGAATTATCAAATTTAGAAACTTTCACACTAACTCCAGAAGTAGCACAAGCAGTTAAAAAAAATAGAGCAATAATAATAATAAATTTATTGGCAAAAGAATGTTTCATAAAATAATTCCTAATGTAAAATTAATCATCATTGTATCTAAATTATTTTACATATAAGCTTAATAATTAACTATCATTCATTATGTG
>Ga0256840_1003768_pt1 | contig 11936 bp, 14 predicted proteins | sample 355202metaG_FD_185969 | JGI IMG/M metagenome (GOLD analysis project Ga0256840, IMG submission 185969) | Hydrothermal vent microbial communities from Mid Atlantic Ridge, Atlantic Ocean - 355-202 | ecosystem: Environmental > Aquatic > Marine > Hydrothermal vents | place: Atlantic Ocean: Mid...
AAATTTGTCATTTTTTCTTTTTATTATGGGCATCAGGCTCCCTTGCTTTTGCTATAATTAGGAAAAATTCACAAGGTTTATTATGCTAAAAATTCTTTTTTCACCTTCTGAGGGAAAAATCTCAGGAGGAGTTGAAAAACAAAAAGAGCTCTTTGGAGCTTTGGATGCTCGCCATGATATTCTTCATGCCTACAGAGAGATTATCCTCTCCAACGATGAAGAAACAATCAAAAACCTTTTTGGTTTTAAAAAATTTAGCGAGTGTCTGTCTTACATGGTAGATATTTTTCACTCACCTCTTATGTGTGCCATTGAGCGTTATGATGGCGTGGCTTATGATTATCTTCGTTACAAGGAGCAAGACCCCCTCACGCAAGAGTATCTTAAAAACAACACCATTATCTTCTCAAATCTCTATGGACCACTTCTTGGAGGAGATACAATAGCCAACTATAAAGTAAAGCAAGGCAATAACATTGGTGACATTGCTCCAGATAAATTTTACAAAGAGCGTTTTTCTTATCAACTCGATTTATATCTACAAGGAAAAGATGTTTTAGATTTGCGTGCAGGCTATTATGATAAATTTTACAAACTCACGCAACCCTACACAACACTTAAGTTTTTAAAAAATGGCAAAACAGTTTCACATTGGGCAAAAGCATATAGAGGAGTAGTGTTGCGTGAGTGTGCCAAAGCAAATATTCAATCACTTGAAGATTTTAATAGTTTAGAGATTGAAGGGCTCAGTGTACATGAGATTAAAAAAATAAAAAATAAAACTGAAATAGTTTACAATATAGTGGAGTAGCAGATGCGACCAGATTCAAAAATCTACAAAGAGAAAAAGGCCTTTTTTGAAAAAGTGATAACACTTTATGGAAGAAATGTCGTTGTCGAGATGCTCAAAGATAGAAGCATTGAGATTCACAAACTCCACATGGCAACTTCAAACAGACCCGATGGAGCTATTAAAAAAATACTCCTTTTAGCAAAAGAGCGAGGCATTAGCATTACAAACCATGACAAAAATGCCCTCTCACGCATCTCTAAAAATGCCAAACAGGATCAAGGCGTAGCCATTGACATTATCTCACGCAGTTATCAGAGTGCTGATCTCTTAGAAGATCTAAAAGAGTTTCGTCTTATTGCGCTCGATGGTATTCACAATCCACAAAATCTTGGGATGATAATCCGTAGCTGTGCAGCAGGAAATATTGACGGCATCATTTTACCAAAGAAAAACTCTGCTAAAATCTCTCCTTTGGTGGTCAAAGCAAGTGCAGGAACACTTTTTAAGCTTCCTATCTACTTTTGTAATACACTTGAAGATATTTTGCCAAAATTAGATGCTGACATTTATGCACTGAGTCTTGATGCAAAAGAGAGCATTTATGAGCTACAAACTGCAAAAAAAACCATCTTTGTTCTTGGCAATGAAAGTGATGGCGTGAGCCAAGAGGTCAATTCACTTTGCAATAAAAAAGTCATTATTCCCATGAATCGTGGCGTAGAAAGCTTAAATGTTGCCGTAACAGCGGCACTCATCGCTTTTATGAAATCATAATCTCATAAGGACGGCGTATCTCACGCACAACCTCATCAACGGACATATGACGGGATTTACGAATAAACTCCCGTCCATCTAAAAATATAAGCACCGTAGGAATAGCAAAAACTTCAAAATGAGCTGCTAGGGCTTGATCTTGCGAAACATCAATGCTGACAATTTCAAAAGCATCAAAATTGCTCTCAATTGCCTCTAAGAGTTTAGGCTTGAGCGCATGGCAGACATTACATGTGGGTGCAGAAAAGTAAAGCATCACCGCAGGGTTTGTTTTTATGGTTGTTTGTATAGTTTCTATTGTTTGCATGGCGTAATTTTACTATAATTACGCCATGAGTTCAATTATATTATCTATTTTAAGTATCTATATCTTTATTCTTCTTGGGTATCTTGCCAAGCGAACTTTTAAAGAGCAGATAGATGACAAAACCATCACCATTATCAATGTCTATTTTTTACAGGTCTTTTTAACCTTTTGGGGACTTTTGATCCACCCTATCAATATTAACATTGTCGTAGCACCTTCAATCTATCTCCTCATTGTTGCCATTACCCTTCTTCTCTCAAGCTCTTTTGCTCACAAACTCTTTACAAAGAAAAAAGAGTACTCCATTGCTATGGTTGCAGGAGTTATTGGCAATACTGCCAATCTTGGTATTCCTCTTAACATTGCCATCTTTGGAGAGAGTTCCATTCAGTATGCAACAGTTGTTAATCTTGTCAATATTTTTATAGTTTACACTCTTGGCGTTTACTTCTACTCACGCGGCAATTTTAGTGTCAAAACATCCCTAACCAACATCGTAAAACTCCCAATTCTTTGGGCAGCCATTATTGCCATCATCTTAAGTGTTAACGGATACAAACCTGGTAAAGTAATGATGGATATGCTCATGATGGGTGCTTATGCCTCCATAACCATGCAACTCTTTTTATTTGGAATCTACATGTATGGAACAAAAATACGGGAGATAAATCCAACACTCATTGCGTGGATTACGGTTTTTAAATTTGTGATTTTACCGGCTATTGCGTTTATCGTTTTATATAACATAGATTTAGACACAACCATTAAAGGCATCATCTTTATAGAACTTCTTATGCCTCTAGCCATTGCAAATGTAAACCTCTCTTCACTTTATGATTGTGAACCAAAGATTGTCACAGCACTTGTACTCATCACTTCGGTTATTTTTCTTGGTGTCATTTTTGGTGGCGTTTGGCTTTTGAAATTTTTCTAAATGATTTTATAGTCGAACACTTAAGCTAAAACGATTACACTTACTTTATGAATAAAAATATGCAAACAGTTTTTCAATATCATGAAGAGACCAAACATCATCAACATCGCTATGCTCGCTCTTTGGGCTATATGGATTGGGCTACACAACCAAATCCTTTTCGAGAGTATCAAGAGGCATACAAAGTAAAACTCCCTCTAGCTCTACAGCATCCGACACCACCCTATTCTACACTTGGCACAAATGATGTACCAGCTGCGCCATTTTGCCTTGAGTCGATATCACAACTTATGCAGTTTTCTATGGGCATAGCTGCGTACAAAACTACGGGTGCAGATAGTTGGGCAGTGCGATGTAATGCTTCAAGTGGAAATCTCCATCCCACAGAATCCTATCTCATACTCCCATCACTTTTAGAGGAAAAAACAACCATCACACACTATAATCCCAAAAACCATGAACTGGAAATTTTAACTGAGTTTGAGAGTGAGATTTGGCAAACTTTGCCAGAGGGAAGTTTTTTTGTCGCTCTCTCTAGCATTGCTTGGCGTGAAGTTTGGAAATATGGAGAGCGCGCTTTTCGTTATGTGCAACTTGATGTTGGGCATGCGTGGCAAAGCATCCAAGTCTCGGCACTCATGCTAGGGTGGCAGGTTACAAAAGTTGATAATATCTCCGATGCACAAATAGAGCATCTTCTGGGACTTGACCAATCAAAACGATTTTTTGAAACGGAAAATGGCGACATGCTTCTGCTTGTCTCTCCTCACACAGTAGGATATGAGATAGATTTTTCTCTTTTAGAAGAAAATCTATCCCTAAACTATCAGGGAGTTGCAAATCAACTCAGCCCTACAATGCATGAGTGGGAGATTATCCCACAAATTATCCAAGCTACAGCAACTCCACCATATCCACAACAAAAAGTAGAAAAATATATTCCAAAACGCACACCAACTAAAGAGTCAAAAGAGGTTGTTTTAGGACGTCGTAGTGTTCATGTGATGGATAAAGAGCGCTCCTATCTCACGCAAGAGCAGTTTTTTACAATTTTAAAAAGTGTTGCAGGTTCACTAAGTGGAGAAGTCTGCACTATTGAACTTGTGTTAATGGTTCATCGAGTGAAGGAGTTAGATGCAGGACTCTATATTTTAGTGCGTAACAATCAACATAAAGAGGCTTTACAAAAAGCAATGTATGATGATTTTTTATGGCAAGAGACGCCTATGGATAATCTCTACCTCCTAGAGAAAAGAGATCTTACATTAACATCAAAAACTATCTCATGCTCACAAGATATTGCAAGTGACGGTGCTTTTACTCTTGGAATGTTAACACCCTTTTCGCAAGAGATTCAAAAATATACAACACATAGATATAAAGAACTCTACAGGGAATGTGGTGCCATTGGTCAACAACTTTATCTTGAAGCTACTTCTTTGGGACTTAGTGGTACGGGGATAGGATGTTTTTTAGATGATATGTTTCATCAACTACTCGGACTTAAAAATAATAACTTCCAATCTCTTTACCATTTTACCGTAGGAGTGGGGTATGTTGATAGCCGGATTATGACAAAACCGGCTTATCAAGAGTAATCTAGGCTATTTTAGCAGCAACAGCTTTAGGAGTAAATCCAAACTTCTCAAAAAGTTTTGCTGCCGGTGCACTTGCTCCAAAGGTATCCATTCCTATAACCTCATCGGCTAAACGATACCACTCAAGTCCACGCGCAGCTTCTATGGCTACTTTTTTGGTATTTGGAGTAATGATAGAATCAATGTAGCTCTGCTCTTGTTCGATAAAAAGATCATAACATGGAACAGAAACAACATTAACTTTTTTGCCTTGTTGGTTTAATAGCTCTTTTGTTTTAAGTGCCAACTCTACCTCACTACCACTTGCCATAAGAGTAATCTCAGCATCTGTATCACTTGCTACCAAATAACCGCCTTTTGCTGCATCACCGGCTACTGCATCCGGTAAGAGTGCTAAAGATTGGCGTGAACATACAAAAGCTGATGGAGATTTTTTCATCTCTAGGGCTACTTGCCACGCCACTACATTCTCTTTGCCATCTGCCGGACGCCATACATAAAAGTTAGGGAGTGCACGGAATTGTGAAAGGTGTTCAATTGGTTGGTGTGTCGGTCCATCTTCTCCAACACCGATACTATCATGTGTCCAAACAAAAAACTGCTGGATTCCAGTAAGAGCAGCAATTCTAGCTGCTGGTTTAAGGTAATCTGAGAAAACAAAAAATGTCGAAGTAAATGGCATAAGCGGTCCATAGAGTGCCATTGCATTAGCAATGGAAGCCATCGCATGCTCACGGATACCGAAGTAGATATTACGCCCTTTTGGAAAAACACCCATATCATTGAGGTATGTTTTGTTAGATGGGCTTAAATCTGCACTTCCACCTAAAAATGCCGGTACCGCTTTTGCGATGGCATTTAACACTTTTCCATTTGTATTTCTTGTTGCGTCTGCTTTTTCAAACTCTGGCCACTGGATGCGTGAGAAGTCATGGTTTAAAAGTGCCTCTAAGGCTTCATTTTGCTCCATTAACGGTGCAGTTTTGAGCGAATGTATCCACTCTCTCTCAGCCAAGTCTCCTGCTTCTATAGCACAACGAAATCGGACGAGTACATCATCAGGAACAAAGAATTTTTTCTCAGGATTAAATCCTGCACCGCGTTTTGCATCAGCAATCACATCTTCACCTAGTGGAGCTCCGTGAGAGTGGTGACTTCCTTCAAGTGGACCTGCTCCTTTTGCGATGATAGTATTTGCAATGATAAGCACAGGTCTGTCTGCTTTTTTCGCTTGCGTGATAGTTGCGTTTATTTCATCATAATCATGCCCGTTACACTCTAGTACTTCCCATCCTTGCGATTCAAAACGCGCTCTAATATCTTCAGAGATAGAAAGGTCTGTATTTCCTTCAATAGTAATGCGGTTCGAGTCATAAATCAAGATGAGATTATCAAGCTTATTATGCCCTGCGATAGAACACGCTTCATAGCTAATGCCCTCTTCTAAATCACCATCACCACAAAGACAATAGACATGGTGGTCTATGAGTTTTGCCGTCTCAGAGTTTACCTGTGCACCCATAAACTTGCTTGCCATAGAAAAACCAACAGCATTTGCCACCCCTTGTCCAAGTGGTCCTGTTGTAATCTCAACACCGGCAGTATGCCCATACTCTGGATGTCCTGGAGTGAGAGAGTCAAGCTGACGAAACTCTTTTAAATCTTCTATCTCTAAACCATATCCCCAAAGATAGTAAAGTGAGTAGATAAGCCCTGTTGCGTGACCTCCGGAAAATACCAATCTGTCACGATTAAGCCATGAAGGGTTTTTAGGATTGTGGTTTAGGTGTTCACTTAAAACTACCGCAATATCAGCAAGTCCCATCGGTGCACCCGGGTGTCCTGAGTTTGCCTTTTGAACCATATCGGCTGCTAAAAATCGAATCGTATTTGCCATTTTTTGGCGCATTGCATTATCGCTCATGATTATTTTTCCTTGTGTCTGTTGATGTAATGTAAAAGTACTGGTGAGAGCTCACGCTGTAAGTTCTCATCAAAACTGTTCATATCTTTTAAAAGCTTTTCTGCTAAAGCATTAGCTTCACTCATGGCTTTTTCGTACCCTAGTATTGTAACAAAAGAGTTTTTATCTTCATCATTATTTGTCAATTTACCTGCTTCTTCAGAACTCTGCGTGACATCTAAAATATCATCTTGTATCTGAAACAAAACTCCCAAATCAATACCAAATTCATACAGTTTTTCAGCTAATGCTTCCTGCCCAACAATAATTGCACCCATCTTTAAAGATGCTGCAATGAGCTTGGCAGTTTTGTTTGTGTGGAGTATTTTAATATCTTCAACTGCAAGTGGCTTGTTTTCAAAATAGCAATCAATTGCTTGACCAAGCACCATACCATTAAGCCCACCATTGCGTGAGAGCTCACGCATCAGTTTCACACGTGTCTCATCGCAAAAAGGCGCATCACAGAGAATTTCAAAGGCGTAAGTATTGAGTGCATCACCTACCAAAATAGCAGTTACTTCATCATAGGTTACATGGAGTGTTGGATGCCCTCTTCTTAAAGGCGAGTTATCCATGGCAGGCAAATCATCGTGAATGAGGGAGTAAGTGTGCAACATCTCAATAGCAAGTGCTGCATGATAAGCAGAGTCTAACATCAAAGGATTGTAGGCTTTAACAATACCAAGCAAAAGTGCCGGACGAAAACGCTTTCCACCTGCTTGAAGCATATTTTGCAGTGCACTCTCATAGGTTGGGTGAATACTCTTTGATGTTGGTAAATTATCTAATAAAAACTGCTCGAAATTTTGCATTTGAAATTGTAGTATCCTTCTACTTAATATTTACAAAAAATTGAAAATTATTTCTCTCTATCAATAGAGATGAATAGTTTTTATACTTTTCTAAATACTCACGCAATGCTTTTTGACTTTTGACTTTTTTTCCATTAACCGCCAAAAGTTTATCGCCAACATGCAAACCATCTTTTAAAAAACGCCCATGAACAGCTCTAACAACAAGTGATTTGCTAAAGAAGAGACCATATCTCTCTAAAAATGTATCACTCAAAACACCACCACCATAGCGCCTTTTCGTGAGAGTGGAAACTTTAAGCAGCTTATGACCTCTTCGTATCTCAACACTATGCCTGCTTCCTAATTTACTAAAAAGTATATTTTGCATCAAAACAGAAGCACTTTGAACACCTTTTTTATCAAAAGAGAGAATAATATCTCCTTTTTTAAAAGGATTTGGCTTCACAAAAGGATCAGATGCTGCTATTTTTACTTGTGCTCTTTGTTGCTCAAGGCGAATACCGATGTCCCCATAAACACTACTTTTACTCTCTATGAAGTGACGCAGATATGCTTTTTGAATAACGCCTCTTTGAGTATAGATACCTTCAAGAAAGCAACACGAATCAACTACCATGGCATTATGTGGCACTTTTTTACTCCATTGCGCCAAGTGATTGAGTCCAATCTGATTTTTTAGATATTTACCACTTATTGCACGTTTTTTTGTAATAATAATCTTATTTTTTAGGTGATTACTCATACTATAAGGGTATGCAAAAGGTTCGCTTGTTTTTATTAGATAGAGATTTAAAAAAGGGTCTGATTTTAAAATAGTTGCATTTGGAGTTGCGTGAGCATAAACAAGACGCTCTGTTTTGGAGATAGGAATAGAAACAGTATTATTGACTAAAGAGTGAGAATCTAATGCTTTTTGAATACAAGGAGCATAATTATCTTGACATGCATAAAGATTGAAAAAAAGAGAGGTAGTCAACAGGAATAGGCGGAAAAGCACCTACTTATTCCCACCTAGTGGATTTAAACCACCAAACATGCCTAAAGCACTCTGTTGTTGATTTTGTTGTACCATTTTATTGGCATCATTAATAGCACCAATGAGTAAAATTTGCAGTGCATCTTTATCTTCAAGAAGTTCATCATCAATATTTAAATCAATCACTTCTCCATTGCCATTAAGAGTAAGCTCAACCATACCCCCGCCAGCTTTCACAGAAAAAGTTTTCGATGCAAGTTCTTCTTTTAGTTTTTGAGCATTCTCCTCAAAGCCTTGAAGCATTTTGCTTAAATCACCCATATTTTCAAACATTGCTATATCTCGTCATGAATTGCATCGATGTTGTTTTCATCACCGAGTAAAACAACTCTTGGTTTGTAGCTCTTTAGCTCTTTTTCATCATAAGTTGCATAAGCGACAATAATCACTTTATCTCCCTTATGCACTTTTCTTGCCGCTGCACCATTTAAGCAGATATCGCGTTTTCCACGCTCTCCTAAAATGATGTAAGTAGAAAATCGCTCACCGTTGTTGATGTTTAAAATCTCTACTTTTTGTCCAACGCGCATTTTTGAAGCCTCTAAAAGTTCTTCATCTATTGTAATAGAACCAACATAGTTCAAGTTAGCATCTGTCACAGTTGCACGATGAATTTTGCTGTACAACATCTCTATTGTCATTGCTTTTCCTACATTCCCATCTGTTTTTTCATATCAGCTGGGCTAATTGGCTCATCCCACATCTCAGAGTCAATAACATACTCTTGTACAATATTACCGCCGATGATATGTTCTTGTACAATTTTGTCAATTTTTTCTTTTGTCAATCCTGCATACATTGTATGACCTGGTTCAACAAGCATAACAGGTCCCATTTGACAACGGTTCATACATGATGTACGAATTGGCTGTACTGTACCCATAATGCCTTCTTTCATTAATGATTGTGCCAAATATTGAAAAAGGTCTTGAGTCTCAGGTGTTACACATGATGGTTTTGGCATACCTGGAGGAGCGGACTGCTCACATTTGAAAATATAAAATGCCGGTTGAGGGATTCCCATAGAAAATATCCTTAATTTTTTTATGAAATTATAGCAAAATTCTTCATCTTTTTTTTGAGTCGGCCAAATAAGTTCATATTTTTAAGATATAATTTTGAAAATATGAACCTTGAGGACTACACTTGAAAAAAACAATATTGCTTTTACTTTTTATCTCATCTTTGCTCTTTGCAGACTCTAAAATATATCTAGGAGCGGGTTATGCTTATACTCAAGAAAACCTTGAACGCACAAACCACACCATTAGCAATAATGCAGCAAGGGTAAAAATAGGCTATGGAGATAGAGATGCTTATGCTGTTGAGTTCTCTTTAGATTATGTTGACAACCACTCAAAGATTATTAATCAAACAGACAATGATGGTAAAAAATATGGCTTTAATATAGAGCTTTTAAAAGCGTGGGATTTTAACATCTATGTCAACCCATTCTTAAAAGCTGGATTTGGTGCTGGATATTTAGAGACAGATGCTGATGTTCATAACCAATCGCTCACTTATGGAACTTTTAACTTGGGTGGAGGTATTTTTATTCCACTCAATAAACATCTTGATATCGAAGTTGCTTATGAGCATAAAAATCTCTCTTATCAAAAAACAGATTCAGCCAACAGTTATAATGACAAAGCAACACTCAATATTGGCTATATCGGAGTCAATACTAGATTTTAAGTAATTCTCGTACCACTTCTCTATCATCAAAAGGGAGTTTTTTATCATAAATAATCTGATAAGATTCATCCCCTTTTCCTAAAATGACAACAACTTCATCACCCTCTTGTTCATCAAGTGCCATCTCTATAGCTTTTTTACGATTTAACTCCACTACGACATTGCTTCTATCTTCTATACCTGCAACTATCTCTTGTGCTATGAGTTCTGGGTCTTCATGACGTGGATTATCACTTGTAACATAAACTTTTTTTGCAAGTGTTGCAGCAACTCGTCCCATAAGTGGGCGTTTAGTTCTGTCTCTGTCACCTCCGGCACCAAAAACGACAAGAAGCTCTTTTTCTTTAAGAGCATTGAGAACCTGTTGCATCCCATCAGGTGTATGGGCAAAGTCAACAATTACATTTGGCGCAGCACACACCTGCTCCATGCGACCACTTACACCAGCGAAATTGTCCACAACATCTGTAATCTCTTCAAGAGATTTGTCTGTTATAAGATCGGCTGCAGCAATGGCTGCTAAAAGATTGTAGAGATTAAAAAAACCATGTAAAGAGGCGGTAAAAGGAACAATCTCAGCAAAATGTTGAATAATGCCACTGCTTCCGTCATTTAATGAATATGCCATAAGTCTGTAGGTTGCAGGATTTTCTATGCCATAGGTAAAAGCATTTTTAATGTTAAAAGCTGCCTTTGGTTCATCTTTATTAATGAGTTTTTTACCTTCATCTTGAAAAAAAGAGTTTTTTACAGCTGTATATTCACCAATTGTTTTATGATAGTCAAGATGGTCTTGTGTAATGTTAGTTAAGATTTTAAGTTCAAAATCTAATCCCTCTATGCGCTTTTGAACGATTGCGTGAGAGCTCACTTCCATAATAAAATACTCACATCCTGCCATGACAGCTTGGTAAATATGTCTGTAGGTGTTTAAAACCGAAGGTGTTGTTAAAGTTTTTCCTTCTGCTACGCTGTCATTAATAAAAAGTCCACGCGTTCCTTGCATAGCGGCTTTATATCCCAGATCAAGCAAAAAAGAGTAAAGTGCACTTGCAGTTGTTGTTTTACCATTTGTTCCGGTAATGCCAACAATCTTAATCTTATCCAGACCAAAAAGAGGAGCGATATCTTCTATTTTTATAATTGAGTGTGCTTTATTTGCTTGCGCATCTTCTAAAAATTTCTCATTTTGTGTTGTAACAACAAAAGCAGTTTCGCTATCACACTCTTTTGAATTTTCTGTTACATACTTGTATGGCTGATCTGGAAGTTCAATTTTCAACACTGCTACCTTGTACTAATTTTTTTAATAATTTTGACAATAGTTCATCTGTCGGATAAGCACCCAATGCATTCTCAAGATAATTAAGTGCCATCTCTTTAAAATCGTGTTCTATCAGCCGTTCCAAGAAATCTAAAAAGTCCTCTTTTTCCGTAATAATAACACGCGTTGAAAACATTATATTTTCAAATACTTCTTTAAAATCACCACCTTCATCGAGCAATTTTTTGAAGTCTTCATAAAGAATTCCATCTTCATACTCTATACGCTCACGCAGTGGTTGCGTGAAAGCTTCACTCAGCTTTTCTAAAGTACCATCCATATTTTGCAAAATCTCACCCATAATAAGATCTGCCTCTTCTTTGTCCTCTTCTTTGAGCACTTCATAATAATCAAAAAGTGCCTCTGCACCCACTTCACCACTCATAGCCATCTCAGAGAGAATAACACCATTATATGCTTCTTTTGAGTTTGGATCATTTTGTAAAACCTGAGCAAATTTTTCTAAAGCACTCTTATACTCTGCTTTGGAAAAACTCTCTTTTGCTTGTGATAAAATTTTATATTTACTAATTGTACTCATTCTCTTCTTTAATATTAAAATTTATAGATTATCAATATCGTTTTCCATTCCAAAAGGAACATTTACCACACTAAGCTCTGGATGAATATCCATGCGCAACTGTCTCTCTACGCCATACTTAAGCGTAGAACCACTACTTGAACATCCGATACA